>ERZ1292629.272-Hain-H43-01um-R1-272-length-55242-cov-8_pt1 | contig 55242 bp, 44 predicted proteins | sample MGYA00564399_ERZ1292629 | MGnify/ENA primary metagenome ERZ1292629 (study PRJEB36523, sample SAMEA6512636) | groundwater metagenome | collected 2019-01-08 | study: AquaDiva: Metagenomics assemblies of 32 groundwater samples
TAAATGTCCCCAGATTTCCCATAATATCCGTTCGAGCGGTAGAATACAGATAAGCAGCAGAAAAACTTAGTGGGTTTTGAGAAAAATTTTGGCGTGCGACGCGGAGCGTCGCCCATTGTTTTACGGGGATTTCTACGACTTTTTTATTTCGCAAAATACAGGTTCAAGAAATTCAGAGCCGAAGATTTTTGGAGGGAGGATTTTTTGGATAAACGAAAATACAATAAGTTATCTCTAATTTAATTTTAGAAGGTTTTTTTCTTGCACTTCTTTAATTCCATTAGGCAAGATGTGATATAGGCCATTCTTTAAAACAATCTTCTTCTCTTTTCCCAAGCTCTCTAAAGTTTTTTTAAATCTGGATTTGTTCTTATCCTTTGTCTTTGCGAACAGAAAATTAAAATCTCGTTTTTTAATACAGACCAACACTAACACCTCTTCTTTTACAGTTAGATCATCTCTTGCTATAAAATCGTCTCCTTCTATGTCAAAGATAACAGGGTAAGTTGGAACTGCGATAGAGTCGATTAATTCCTGAGCGTCCTCTAGGGAGTAGTTACCGAACACTCTTATAAACTCGGCGATGATCCAATTTGAACTGGAGAGAACAAACTGTGCGTCAATACTGTTAGCACTAAAACCCCCGAGATGGGCCACATTTCTGTTGTTCCTAAAATCGAGTAACATTCTAGCTATTGAAGAGACCTTTTGACGAATATGAATATCAATAGTGGCGTCGCTAATGACCTTGTTTAATATTCTCGTTTTTTCCTCCGTCTTTATTTCATTTTCAAAGGGGGAAACTGGTATTTTGAGTAAGTGTTGGAAAATTCTTAAGATAACCTCAGCAAGCCTACCACCGTTCAGTTGACTTGGGCCAACATCGTTTAATTGAAAGCGGCGTTTAAGTTCGGTGTATTCTGTAAACAGGCCGTCTTCAAGGTTTTTAGGAATATTTTTTAGGATACTACTCATGTTTCAAGATATCAGCCCACTTTTTCCCAAGAGTATAAGTTGCTCTCTTACCTTCTAAGACATTCACCCAACCGTTTTCTTTTGCTCTTGTCGAATATATTGAACCGTAAGGATAACCGATTATCCCTAAACACCTTTTCCATACACTTTTTATTTCCGATAAATCAATTGGAATATTCCCTTTCCCTTTAGCTAAAAAGGCACAAATAAGAGTAAAAGACTCCTGTCCATTGAACTTTAGACAATATTTTTTAATGAAAGCTCTCTCATTTAAATTGATATCCACGTCTTTTGATGGAAGAGGGGTGATTCTTTTATTCAACCCAGATTCGCCGAAAACGGCGTTCTCAAGTTTTTCAAGGCGGCTAATTATTTTTTGTATTTCGTTCATAACTTTTTATTTCCTAACAATATAATTCCATTGTTTATTCTGCTTTATTCTCCTGAGAATTTTACGCGGAGGCTTTAAAAGATTAAGTAAATTCATAGACACCAATTCTTTACTATAGGGCTGGCCTTCCTCTCTTAGTTTTTCAACAACTTGTGGCACGGTCTTAAGGGTGTCCAGAAAACCTTCATCTATTAAACTTTGTATTGCACCGATACAACCGCTTAGATTTTTCTTGACGGCAGTATTAGTTTTTTCTTCTACTGCTAACGAGCGGGGATCTGCTCCCTCTAATTCAGCGAGCAATGTTTTTATCTCGCTAATAATTTCTTTATTTGTTCTTTTCATAATCGTTTAAGATATTTTTGTTTTTAATCTTAGAAATCTGGTAACTTGAAATATAATATTCACCTTTTTCTGAACTTATTAGGCTACCTCCTTTAGCTTCTTTCAAGAATTTTAAAGTGGGCAACACACTTCCTTTCGGGATACCAGTCTCTTCGATTATGTTTTTTGGTTTAACACGATCGCTCTCTACCTCTTTTAGTAAAAACAAGGCTTTCTTTGCAAGTAAGAAGATAATAACTTTGTTCTTCAGGGGCTGGCTATGAGCAGTATCCAAAAAGATTATAGTTTTGTTTGTTTTATTTATCTTTATGAAGGGAGAGAGGATATCAAAGAGTTCGCTAGCATTAACATCATTCTCGTCGGTAAAGAGTTTTTTAAGGGCATCGTGTTTGTCGGGCATAAGATTATTGTTGGGTTTGTATTATTTATTGGACAGGCAGATCATAGCATAGGCTAGGATTATATGCAAGTTAAATGAGTAAATGAATTACGGTTACATAAAAATGCCCTTTAAAACCAAGCTATTTTAGCTTTTCCTTAGTGAGAGTTCCTTTATTGATGTATAATCTTTTGAGCACGAAACTCCTTATTCAGCCTATATATAAAGGGCTTTTATCGATTTTTAGTAGGATTGTAATTCCAGAGAAATAATAAAGGAACAGTAATCAACAGCCCTTGTTTCTTTAATTTAACATAAGGAGCTATAATCCAACCATGCCCCAATATTTCCTCTACGCCCGAAAATCAACCGATGTCGAGGATAAACAAGTCCTCTCCATCGAAGGTCAGTTAGACGAACTCCGTTCGCTCGCCAAGAGCGAGGGGCTAGAAGTTGCCGCCGAATTTGTAGAGAAGCGGACGGCAAAAATGCCCGGCCGCCCGATCTTCAACGATATGCTTCGACGCATACAGACTGGTGAAGCACAGGGCATTATTTGTTGGAAGTTAGATCGCTTGGCTCGCAATCCGGTGGACGGCGGGCAGATAAGCTGGTTTCTCCAACGTGGCATCATTCAACATATACAGACGCATGACAGAAGTTATCGCCCGACCGATAATTTTATGCTTATGAGCGTAGAGTTCGGAATGGCTAACCAGTTCATTCTCGACTTGTCCGCGAACACAAAACGCGCCCTTCACGAGAAAGTGAAACGCGGCGAATATCCATCGCTCGCCCCTATCGGCTACCTCAACGACGTGCGAGCTAAAACCATCGTCGTTGATAGGAAAAAGTCCAAGACTATCAGAGCCGCCTTTGAGCTATATGCACAGGGAAACTCCCGCCTCGAAGACATTTCTCGATATCTATTTGAAAACGGCGTTAGGAGTATTTACGGCAACCGGCTGCACAAAGACCGAGCGAAATTTATTCTCACCAATCCGTTTTACTACGGACACTTTCGCTACGCCGGAGAGATATACGAGGGCAAACATACGCCGCTCGTAGACAAGCAACTTTTCGACAAAGTGCAGGGCGTCCTTGTCCGACGCGGACACCCGCACAAGAACGGGAGATACCCGAAAGCCCTTTGCGGCCTTTTGCGTTGCGGCGAGTGCGGTATGGGTATAACTGCCGAGAAGCAGAAAGGCTATACCTACTATCGCTGTACCAAGAAGAAAGGCGGTTGCTCGCAACCTTACGTCCGCGAGGAAGTCCTCGCCGCCGATCTTTCCGAAATCCTCACGCACTACACAATGCCGGAGGATTGGGCACAAGATTTATCGAGACGCACAGATGAGGACGAGAAAAACATCTCCCGCACCACGGATACTTTCGTCCGTGGCTTGCAGGAGAAAATCGCCGACATCAAACGCAGGATAGACGTCGTTACCGACCTCTACATTGAGCAGGACATAGACCGAGAAACCTACCTCGCCAAGAAGCGAGGGCTTATGTCCGAAAAGAAGTCGGCCGAGGAGGTTATCGCCAAGTCGCAAAGAGGGGGAACGCGGTGGCTCGAACCCATGCGGGAGTGGATAAAAGACGCTTCTTTACTAGACGAAATAGCAAAAAATGACGACCTCCCCTCCAAAAAATCCTCCCCCAAAAAATCTTCGGCTCGAACCTGACTTTGCGAAATAAAAAAGTCGTAGAAATCCCCGTAAAACAATGGGCGACGCTCCGCGTCGCACGCCAAAATTTTTCTCAAAACCCACTAAGTTTTTCTGCTGCTCCGGGAGCAGGGATCGAACCTGCGACATCCTCCTTAACAGGGAGGCGTTCTACCGCTGAACTATCCCGGAATAAAAACATTCTATCAGCTAATCCGGAAAAATCAAACGGAATGCTATTCTCTTTTCTTTTGTTCTTCGTATTTGATTATTCTGTTTTTGCCTCCCTCTTTTGATTTATAAAGGGCCTGGTCGGCGCGATTGATTGCTTTGTCCAATTCCTCGCCAACCCTGTAATCCGTAACGCCGCCGCTTAAAGTGACTTTAATATTCCCCTTTTCGGTTTCCATGTCGAAAGATATCTGCGGCATCATGGCCTGCTTATTGAAAAACTTGTTAATGACGTCCTGTTCGTCTCCCTGGAAAGCCACAATAAATTCTTCGCCTCCCCAGCGGGCGACTACGTCGTATTTTCTGAATGAGTTCTTTAAAAGTTCGGCGGTCTTTTTAAGCACGGCATCGCCGACTTCGTGGCCGAAGGTATCGTTTATTTTTTTGAAGTCGTCGATGTCCAGCAGGAGAAGGCTTATCTCGCGTCCGGTTTTGCCTTCGTGCCGCCTTTCCTCGCCCCCTTCCAATGAATGCGCGCCTATCGTGATGAGCTCCATTTCTTCCCATCCTCCGCGGCGGTTCAAAACGCCTGTCAGGCTGTCGTAGGTGCTCAATTCCTCCAGGCGTTTGTTTTCGCCTTTCAGGCGTTTATTTTCATCTCTCAAAGCAATATTTTCGGCGCGAAGCCTTTCGAGCTCGATTTGTGGGTCAACGTCCCCCGGATTTACCACGTCTATTTTCATTTCCCCCATTCCAGAATTATATCCCCAACAGCAGAAAATAAAAACGCCCCGATTTCCGTCGGGGCGTTTTTGCGGTCATACTCATTCATACATAAACAATCACACGCAACGCGGGAAACCGTCCTTCGACCCATTCGAGAACCTCAGGGTCGCCCCGAGGAATTCGAGAGGCGATAAAACTTAGGACGGATTCGTTTTTTTACATACACCGTGAGAATCCGCAACTGCGGCAGTTCAGGCACCCTTCGCTGACGATAAGAGCCGCGCCGCAGTCCGGGCAACCCGGCATCAGGCCATAGTCGGCTAAAGATTTTTTGGAAACTGTTTCGTTCCCGTGAAGCGACACTACGGCGGCTTCTTTTTCCTCTATCACCACTGGGTCGGCGCTTTCCTGTTCGGTAAGAAGAGGATTGTGATAACCGTTAGCGGCAACATGTTGTTCGAGGACCTGGCCGATGGCGTCAGGCAAAGACAGAACAGTTCCTTTGTCGGTGAGCATCGGCATCGGTCCGCGTATTCCCTTCAGGTTGTCGATTACTTCTTCGAGTTTCACTCCCGCGCGGAGAGCTACTGATATCAAACGACAGATGCCTTCGCTCTGCTCCTGGAAAAATCCTCCGCTTTTGCCAATGATGGCGAATACCTCGAATGGCACTCCGTTCTCGTCGTTGTTGACTGTCACGTAAAGTTTGCCGTAGCCGGTTTTTATCCTGTACGTCTTGCCGACGAGAACTTCTGGGCGCTTCCTTGCTCCGACCCTGTTTTTGTCGGCGGGAATTTCAATGTGCGCAGTTTCCGTTTTATTGGCCCCGTTAATTCCAATAGAACTCGGGGCTTTGATGTTTTCGCCGGTGCCGATGTTCAAAATCTGGACTTCGCGGCTGCCGTCGCGGTAAACGGTGCAAGATTTGCATTTCATTTTCCAGGCCATCACGAATCCGTTCAAAACGTCTTCCCTTGTGGCGCTATTCGAAAAGTTGATTGTTTTTGAAATCGAGTTGTCGACGTTCCTCTGGAAAGCCGCCTGCATTTTAATGTGTTCTTCCGCTGAAATGTCCATGGCCACCACGAAAGTTTTCTTCAAATTTTCCGGCAAGTCGGGAATATTCTGGATACTGCCGGTTCTTATGATTTCGTCTTTTATTTCTTTTATCTTTCCCTCGCTGAATTTCTGGTCGGCCAGCGCTTTTTCGAAATAACTGTTGAAGTAGTTGTATTTGTGTCCGTCTTTGTCCTGCTTGATGTAAGAAAGGGCGAAATTCGGCTCGACGCCGGAAGAAGCGTCAAGCATCATGGAAATCGAACCTGTCGGAGCTACAGTCGTCAGGGCGGCATTTCTCATTTTGGCGGCTTTTTTAGCCGCAAAAACGCTCGAATTCCAGTTCGGAAAGGCGCCTTTCTCTTTTGCCAATTCTTTTGACATTTCGCGGGCCGAGTCGGTTATGGTTTTCATGACTTTTTCGCCGAGCTTGCAGCCCTCATCGGAATTGTAAGGAATTCCGAGTTGGTAAAGCATGTCCGCGAATCCCATTATGCCGAGACCGATGCGGCGATTTTTCCTGGCAAGGTCGGTAACTTGTTTTACCGGGAAATCAAAAAGGTCTATGACGTTGTCCATGAGGCGCGTCGAAATTTTGGCGACGCGACGAAGGCGATTCCAGTCGATTTGCGGCGAACCCGCTTGCCCTGAGTCTGCCCGCCCTGAGTTAATCGAATGGGTCGAATGGGTTTTCCCGTCTTTTACAAACTGCGCGAGATTTATGGACCCGAGGTTGCAGTTGTCGTAGTGGTGAAGGAATTGTTCGCCGCACGGATTAGAGCAGTCTATCGTGCCAAGCCCTGGCAACGGGTTCGTTCGGTTAACCTCATCGATGAAAACTATTCCCGGTTCTCCGTTGAGCCAGGCGTGCTCGACCAGCTCGTCAAAAATTTCTTTGACAGTGACGTTGACTTCTTCTGTGCCGATGACCGAATTGTTCGGAGCGCGGAGAACTTTTCTCGGCTTCATCTTCTGTTCTTTCCATTCGCAGAGCCACTGTTCGTTAGGGTTCTCGACAAGCTTCTTCATGAATTCGTCGGTGACCTTAACCGATATGTTAAAGTTCCTGATTTCTCCTTCTATTTTCTTGCAGCGGATGAAGTCCAGAATGTCCGGGTGAGTCACTTCCATCATAGCCATGTTGGCGCCGTGTCTCCCCTGTTGTTTTATTATTCCAAAAGCAGCGTCGTAAATTCTTAAGAACGAAACCGGGCCGGAAGAAACTCCTCGGGATTTTTTAGTCTCCGAGAATGCCGGGCGCAAATGCGAAAAATCAAAACCTAACCCGGAACCAGCCTGCTGTAGAAGCGCCGCGTCTTTGAGTGTCTGGAAAATGCTTTCCATTGAATCCATTACCGGAAGAACGATGCAGTTGGCAATAAGCGGAGTCGGACTCCCGGTGTTGGTAAGCGTTCTGCCCGCCGGAGTATATTCTTTTTTGGAAAGAATTTCCCAAAAATCTTTTTCTATTTTTTCTACGGAGCGGCTGTCTCTGTCGTAATTTTTTTCAACTTCGGAAAGCGCGTGCGCCATGCGATGAAACATATCAGCCGGCGTCTCCTGTTTTCCGCTTTCATCGGCAACAAGATACCGTTTTTTCATCATTCGAAGCGCGTTTTCCGAAAATGAAGAGTTGACCTTTTCGAATTCCGTCTTCGTCAGCCAGTGATGAGACGTTTTTTTGATTTTTACCATTGCGGCGTTTTTAACTTTATAAATTATATTATTGTTTTGACCTTTCGCGGGGAACGTTCGTTCACCGCAGGACTATTTTCCCTCTACGGCTCCGTCGGCGCAACAGGCCTTTATCCCCAAAAAATCATAGAAAAACACTTTTGAAATTTTTTGGCAAATTCCTGTCCGCCGCCTGCCTGCCGGTAGACAGGGCAGACAGGTTCCCGCCGTCTAAAAAATTTTTATCAGGATTTTAAGGGTTTTCCCCGCCTGATTGGCGGAGTTCGTTGGGGGTCGGACATACCGAGCCGTGACCAAAAAATATTTTTTTCGTATTTTCCGCCGGGCACCGCCCGTTTAATGCACCCGCGGCGATTTCGGCCGGTAGCCGCGCTCACGTATTGGCATGCTGGCAAATAAACTTTAAGCGTAATAAAATAGATGTGATTTCGGGCCGGTTTTAAAAAACGCAGAGCTTAAAAATGAAAAAAATCAGGAGAAGAAATAGTTATTTCTTCTTTGGCGGAATCCACCGCGCGTTTTTCGGCGCGGGTTCAAGGCGGGGCGCGTCCGGCTTTGCCATGCTTATATTCGCCTCGGTTTTCGCCGTAGTTTCAATATCAATCGTTTCCCTGAAATTTTCGGAAAAAAGCAATTCTGTTTCCGAAAAAGGATTTTTACCGAGAATTTCGGCGACGATTTTGAAAACTTTCGGCGATATTTTTTCTCCAAAAGACAAAAGGCCCGTTCTTGAAATAGATCTGTCAAAAAACTCCGACGGCGGCTTTGAAGAAAAAAATAACGGAATTTTTACCGGAGCGGAACCGGCTGACAAAAAAATTCCGGAAAGTGTCGCGAAAAATAAATCTGTCGAAAAAATTACAAACGAATTCGCGGAAAATTTTTCCGCTTCCGCAGACCAAACTGAAAATTACGCGATTCAATCACCCGCGATAGAAATCAAAAAAAGTTTTTCCGTGTGCGATTTTTCGAAAACGGGAATCCCAAACAACCAAATAATTTTCAGCGAAATAAACTGGGCCGGCAGCAAAGACAGCGCGAACGACGAATGGATTGAAATCAAAAATAATTCCGGAAACGACATAACGCTCGCCGGCTGGCAGGTTTTATCCGGAGATGAAAACATAAAAGTAATTTTCGAGGAACAAAACAAAATTTATTCCGGAAGTTTTTATCTTCTGGAAAGAACCGACGACAACTCGGCTCCGGGAGTTACTGCGGATACGATTTACACCGGAGCTCTTTCGAACAACAGCAGTACTGTATTGAAATTGAAAATTTTCGACGCCGACTGCAACATCGTTGATGAAATCGACGCGTCCAAAGGATGGCCGGCCGGCGACAGCGTCTCCAGAAAAACAATGGAAAGAAGTGTTCTTGATTTCAGCTGGCACACGAGCGCTCTTGCCGGCGGCACGCCGAAAAAGGAAAACTCCGCGGCGTTTTTGACGAAAGAGTCAACAAATAATTATTCGGCGAACGAAACTTCTCAAAACGGCCCGACAACGAATTCCCAAACACAAACTCAGGCGACTTCTTCGGAATCATCCAGTTCGACGAATCAAAATCAATCGTCTACCTCTACAACATCATTACCGGCAAGGATATTGATAAGCGAAATTTTTTGTAATCCAGCGGGGTCGGACACCGGCAAAGAGTTTATCGAGATTTTCAACGCCGGGAGCCAGAATATCGACCTTTCCGGGTGGTCCATCAAAAACGGCACGAATTCACTGGCTTCAATTGGCTCGAAAAATGAGGATAAAAAAGCCATCGGGGCGGGCGGGTACTTTTTGATAGGGCTTAACGGCTATAATTCCAGCCCGTCGGCAGACGTTGTCCGCTCTGCTTCCCTGCCCAACGCGACTGCCACGATAAATCTATACGACTCCGGCGGCAGTTTGGTCGAATCGGTGAGTTACAACAACTCTGTTGCCGAAGGAGAAAGTTATGAACGTATCTCCTGGGACAGTAGTGGATTTAAGGCAGAACCCAATCCGAATCCGCAAAATTCAACTCAGTGATATGTCGGAATTGATATATTAGAATTATCGAGTGCGTTTGGCACTATGACGCGTCATAGTGCCAAACAATATTAAGAACAACTAAGTTTCTAAAAATATTTCAATTTCTTTTCTCCACTCTTTCAACGTAAGTTCCGGTTTCGGTATTTACCCTGATAACGTCGCCCGTGTTTATGAAAAGAGGAACTGAAATTTTCGCTCCGGTTTCAAGAGTAACCGATTTTGTTCCTCCCTGCGCCGTGTTTCCCTTTATTGAAGGCGGAGCTTCGGCAACTTTCAGGTCCATCTTAATCGGGATATTTACCTTAATGACTTTATCGTTAAAAGTAACCGAATTTATATTCGTGTTCGGCACCAAAAAGTTAGCTGCCTCTCCTATCGTTTCCGCGGAAAGAGAAAATCTGCTTTTCGGATTTCCTTCTTCGTGGAACCAATACTCTCCTTTGTTTTGATAAATGAATACCGCTGATTTTTTTTCGAGTTCGATTTCCTCGAGCTGGTCGCTCGGCTGGAAATTCCTGTCCAGAACTTTTCCAGAAATCAGATTTCTGATTTTGGCCTGGACGACCGCTTTTCTCTGCTGCATGCGCAAAAAATTCGATTCTAAAACCTCGTAGGGCTGGTTGTCCATCGAAAAAATAATTCCTTTTTTAAGTTCTGTATAAGAAAGCATTGGAAATGGATTTATGAATAATGATTTATGATTTATGAAAAGGAATATAAGAAAAAATCACTCCGGCGCAGACCGGAGCGATTTTCACATTCCGAAAAACTGCTTAGCCGTTGTCTTCCCTCATCGGGCGCGAAGCCCTGGTAGAACCTTCCGGTTCCTCTATCTTTAGATTCACGCGGGCGTTATTTTTAACCCCGACGATTCTAAGGAGGGAACGGATGGCTTTGGCGGTCGCTCCCTGGCGGCCGACCACTTGTCCCATGTCTTGAGGATGAACCCTCAACGAGAGGAGAACTCCGAGCTCGTCAACCTTCCTGTCAACCTTGACGTCATCCGGATGGTCCACAAGGGCTTTAACCACATATTCCAGGAATTCCTGATCGTTTTGCGTCATTTATTCACTGCTAGATTTCTTTCGACCTTTCTTTTCCGTATTTCGGACGGTTTCGAGAATATGAAAAGATTATAACCGCGTAAACTCACTGTCAATTCTTTTTTACTGGGCTGCTGGTTCGGCTGGAATGCCTGCCTCCACCGCGAGTTTCTGGTCGGCTGGCTGGGTTTCCGTTTGGGCTTTTTTCCTCATTGAAATTTTCACTTTCGGCCCGCCTACGATTCCCTGTTTAACAAAAATGTTGTGAACCGTTGCCGTGGGTTTCGCGCCTACGCCGAGCCAGTAGCGGATTCTTTCCTGGACAAAGCCGGTTGTTTTAGTAAACGGATTATAATAACCCAAATCTTCGACGGGCGGGCCGCCGAGCTTAGAGCGTCTTTCGGAAACAACCAGGCGATAGCTCGGCTGGTGCTTCTTGCCAATGCGATTTAATCTGATAACCAACATATTTAAAGCCAATTTAAGATAGCATTAGGCCCCGGATTTTGCAAATTAGAAAAGTAAAATATTCTGGCCGATTTTTACCGCCGCCCTATTATTTCAATGCCCCTTTTTATGGCTACGAATCCGTATGCCCACAAAAGCGGCAGCCAAAGAGGCATAATTCCAAACAGGTTGTCTCTGTTGAATGTCTCGACGCCTGCATTAACGAAAAGATATTCGGAAACAATCATTGCAAAAAAACCGAAAATAAAAACGTAGAGGTCGCTTTTTTCTCTTTTTACGAAAAATGCCATCGCTATTATCAGCGCGTAAATAAAAGCGAGGTTGTAATCATTCCGCACAACAGGTATAAGCCCTATCATTACCAACACCGGAACCGCGTTCAAAAGTATTCGGATTGTCTTTGTCATTAGGGGTCGGATTGATGTCTGTTTGATACTTATCCCTCGTCGTTTCACTCGCTCGGGACACTTGAAAATCTAAACTCATTCTTCATTTAAGATTTTCTAAGTGCGGGTCTGCCTGGATTCGAACCAGGAACCTCGGTTTTGGAGACCGATGTTTTGCCATTGAAACTACAGACCCATCGAAACCACCGGTTTATTTTCCGGTCAATCTCGTTTCCTTATGAACCGTCTGCTTCCGGCACTTCTTGCAGTACTTTTTGAGCTCAATCTTGCGTTCGACGGATTTCCTGTTTTTTCTGGTATAGTAATTGCGATTGGCGCAAACAGAACACTTTAAAGCTATTAAGTTTTCCGAATATTTCGATTTCGCCATAAAAAAGATTGTAGCCGAAACGGCCGGATTTTGCAAAATTACCCCCGCCTTTGGCGGGGCATAAGAATTGCTAAGTTCATAAATTCACTAAGCAGATTCTAATGTGAGCCGATGCGCGGATTCGAACCGCGGACCTACTCCTTACCATGGAGTTGCTCTACCAACTGAGCTACATCGGCAACGATATAAAATTACTCCGTAAGGAAGTATTTTTCAAGCACCTTATCGTAAAATGTATTTTCCCAAAATTTCTTTCAGGTACATGTCCAGGTCCGGCCAGGATTTTAACTCTTCGGCTGTGACCCATCGGTAATCGTCATTTTCTTCCTTATCAAGTTTCGGGTCGCCATCAAGTTCAACAATATAAGTAAGCCGCACAACATGTCGGCCGCCTCCTCTTGGAAAAATGTCCTGCGCTCCGATAAGACGCGGCTCGCCCGTCAATTCCAGCCCGATTTCTTCCCTAATTTCCCTTGCAAGATTTTCTCGAAGTCCAACGCCGGAATTTATGCGCCCGCCAACTATATCCCATAATCCGGTTATATTTTTATACTTCTTCGTAGAACGATGAAGTAAAAGATATTTACCTTCTTTATTGTGAGCTATCGCCTTTACTCCAACTTGTAATTCCATATGAGCCGGAGAAGGGAGTCGAACCCCCGACCTTCTCTTTACAAAAGAGTTGCTCTACCGCTGAGCTACTCCGGCAAATTTTGGTGCGGGACCTTGCGCCAGTGTTGTTCCCGATTTGCTTTGAAATTTTGTCAAATTTCTTAGCAAATCGCAATCCCGATACGCGGGGCTCTGCCAATTGAGCTAGGGTGGCTTGTACTTGAAAAATTTAACAAAAATATCCCTAAATGTAAATTGATATAGAGATAAAATTGGCTTAAACTCTACCAGTAAAGATATGCCTAAATTTACTCATCTTCACACTCATTCCCACTATTCACTCCTTGATGGACTTTCCAAGATAGACCCGTTGGTCAAGCGGGTAAAAGAACTCGGAATGGATTCTTTGGCCGTCACCGACCACGGCACGCTGTATTCGGCCGTGGAATTTTACAAAAAAGCCAAGGCTGCCGGCGTGAAGCCGATTTTAGGAGTTGAAACTTACGTTGCTCCGCGCGACCGCTTCAGTCGCGAGCCGAATGAAAAATATTATCATTTGATACTTCTCGCCAAAAACAACATCGGCTGGAAAAATCTAATCAAGCTGGTTACAAAAGCGCACCTCGAAGGATTCTATTACAAGCCGCGCGTTGACAAAGATTTGCTCAGAGAATACCACGAAGGCCTCATAGCGCTTTCTGGGTGTTATTCGGGAGAACTGGCGCGGGCGATTCTTGACGACAAGGACGCCGAAAAAGTCGTCGAGGAATACAAGGAAATTTTCGGCCCGGAAAACTATTACATAGAAATAGGACATCATCCGAATTTCAATCCTAGGTGGCACGAAAAAGTCTGGAATGGCCTTATCGAAATAAGCAGGAAAACAAAAACGCCGCTTGTGGCCACGCAGGACAGTCATTACATAAAACCAGAAGACGCCGAATACCACGACATACTTCTCGCGGTGCAAACAGGCAACAAAATTCAGGACGAGAACAGAATGACAATGAAGCTGGACGATTATTCGATAACTTCACCCGAACAAATGGCAGAGATTTTCAAGGAAATCCCGGACGCCGTCGAAGAGTCCCATAAAATCGCCGAAAAATGCAACGTTGAGTTGGAACTGAACAAAATATTGCTCCCCAACTTCCCCACTCCGGACGGGCAATCGGCGAACGATTATTTACGCGAACTTACGGAAGGAAAAATAGACGAACGCTTTTCCAAAAAAGAACAAACGAAAGAATTTAAGGAACGGCTGGAATACGAATTGGGAGTAATAACAAAAACCGGATTCGCGGATTATTTCCTTATAGTCCAAGACCTTATTCATTGGGCGAAAACTCATGGAATAACGGTCGGCCCCGGCAGAGGTTCTTCGGCCGGAAGCCTTGTTTCTTATATTCTTGAAATTACGGACGTGGACCCGCTGAAATACGAACTTCTTTTCGAGCGTTTTTTGAATCCGGAAAGAATACAGATGCCGGATATCGACATCGATTTCGCCGATAAGCGGCGCGACGAAGTACTTGCTTACGCGCGCCAAAAATACGGCGAAGACTGCGTGGCCCAGATAATCACTTTCGGAACTATGGCGGCGCGGGCGGCAATACGCGACGCCGGCAGGGCCATGGGCATCCCTTACGGATTCTGCGACCAGGTGGCCAAATTGATTCCTTTCAACCCGACCCAGGGAATGAAGGAAGGCTGGCTCGCAAAATGCCTTGAAAAAGTCGATGACCTCAAAATTCTGTATAAAGAAAACAGCGACGCCAAAAAACTCATTGACGCCGCCATTCACCTTGAAGGAGTCGCGCGTCACGCGTCAGTGCACGCCTGCGGAACCGTTATTTCAAAAGACCCGCTGATGGAACACGTTCCTTTGCAGTTCGCGCCGCAGGATAAAAACATAGTTATCACGCAATTCGAAATGCACAGCATTGAAGATTTGGGGCTGTTGAAAATAGACTTTCTTGGCCTCAAGAATCTGACGATAATCGAGGAAACCATCCGGCTGGTTAAAGAGCTCCGAGACGAGGACATTAAAATATCGGAACTGCCGCTTAATGACAAAAAAACTTTCGAGCTTCTGCAGCGCGCCGACACGACCGGAGTATTCCAGCTTGAAGGCAGCGGAATGAGACATTACCTGAAAGACCTGGTGCCGACCGAGTTTGAAGATATCGTCGCCATGATTTCGCTTTATCGCCCCGGAACCCTTGAAACGGGAATGGTTCCCCGCTACATCGCGCGCAAGCACAAAAAAGAAAAAGTAACGTATCTTTATCCGAAACTCGAACCAATTCTCAAAAAAACATACGGCATCATGCTTTACCAGGAACAACTTATGCAGGTGGCGCGAGACCTGGCCGGCTTCAGCTTTTCCGAAGCAGACATATTGAGAAAAGCCGTCGGCAAGAAAATAAAATCTCTTCTTCTCGAACAGGAAGAAAAGATGGTCAAGGGAATGATGAAAAACGAAATAGAAAAAGGAAAAGCCAAGGAAATATGGAAATGGTTCGAGCCGTTCGCCCGATACGGATTCAACCGCAGCCACGCGGTCTGTTACGCCCTCATCGGCTATCGCACGGCTTATCTCAAAGCGCATTATCCCGAAGAATTCATGGCTTCTCTTTTCAACGCCGAACTTCATGACATCGACCGGATAGCTTTACTCGTCAGCGAAGCCCGACAAAAAGGGATAGAAATACTTCCGCCGGACGTCAATAAGAGTTCGGTAAATTTTTCGCCCGAAGGCCGGACGAAAATACGTTTCGGGCTTCTTGCCATAAAAAACGTCGGCGAAGCGATTGTACAGGCCGTAATCGACGAAAGGCTCAATCGTGGGGAATTCAAAGATTTACCAGACTTTATCAACCGCATACAGCACAAGGATTTAAACAAAAAATCACTGGAAAGCCTGATTAAAAGCGGGGCGCTCGACTCTCTCGGCATCGAACGAAAACAGGCGTTCGAAAACGTAGACGAGATAATCCGCTTCAACTCGCTCATAAAGAAAAACGGGCAACAGACCGGTCAGTCGTTGTTCGGCAACGCTCCGGTCGGCTTGTCGTTCAAACTTAAACCGGCGGAGTCCGCGACGGCGCCGGAAAAACTCGGCTGGGAAAAAGAACTTCTCGGATTTTATCTTTCGGACCACCCGTTGAATTCCTACAAGGAAAAAATAGAAAAACTGGGCGTTCTCAGAATAGAAGACGCGCGTTCCAAAGATAAAAAAGACCAAATCGTAAAAATAGCCGGCTCGGTCTCGGAAATAAAAAAAATACTTACCAAGAACGGCCAGCCGATGATTTTCGCAAAAATAGAGGATTTTTCAAAAGAATCGTTGGAAGTCGTCGTTTTTAACGATACTCTTTTAAAAACTATGGATGTCTGGAAAGAGAACAATATAGTTGCGGTAAAGGGAAAAATGTCCTGGCGCAACGGAGAACCGAATATGGTCTGCGAGAAAGCGATAAAATTGTAACAGAATCTAGAAAATAGAAAGTAGTAAGTAGAAAATAGAAAAGTTTTTACTTTCTTTTCGTTGCCGGTCGTAGAAATAGAAAATTAGACAGTGCTATCACGCGTGATAGCACCGCATAAAAACCGGTAAGGATGGTAAGTTAAAAATGTGTACGCGGAAATTTTCAATCGCCGTTGATAATTGAATTGTGATATTTTTCCGGTTGGTGCGGTGAGATGATTTTTATTTCCAACGACCAATCAAAATTTTTCAATGAATTCTCCATGTCTTCTTTAAGCTCTTTTTGGTCATAACCGACGGCAACTATATCCGGACGGAATTTTTTTACTATATCCCATGAACCCATTTCCGCGTCGCCGGCGATGGCTCCGTCGACGCCGTCTTGCGTTTCGATATGGGCTATCCGTTCGGCTATGTTTCTCGCCGGCTTTCTACCTTTCAAAATTTCCACTACTTTATCGGCAGCAACGACGGCCGTAAGGTGATCGCCCAATTTTTTTGCTTCGCTCAAAAAATATTTATGCCCGTCGTGAACTCCGTCGAACACGCCGAATATCATTACCTTTTTCATTGAATTTAGGACTTAGAATATAGAATTTGGCGTAAAATATCAATCACTAACGGCCGACAATCACTGTTTGGGCCTCATAAGCGGGAAAATAACCGTTTCCCTTACCGGCTTATCCATAATGACGGCGAAGAGCCGTTCCGAAAGGCCGAAGCCGGCCGCCGGAGGCATTCCATATTCAAGCGCTTCCAAAAAATCCTCATCCAGGAACTGGGCTTCTTTGTCCCCCGCCGCGCGGAGTTTCATCTGTTCTTCAAAACGCGCTCTCTGGTCAAGCGGGTCGTTCAGCTCCGAAAATCCTTTGCCGAGTTCGCTGCCGCAAGCCATAATCTGTATCCTCTCGACGAGCGCCTGATTTTCTTCGGAACGCTTTGCAAGCGGCTCCACTTCAACGGGCGGGTTTACGAGAAAACACGGCTGAATCAGTGTTGGCCTGACCGTCTTTTTGAAAATCAGGTCTATCAGACGTCCTTTACCAAAGTGTCTTTCCGGAGCAAGCCCGAGTGAAACGGCTTTTTGGAAAAGTTCGTCGCGCGAAGCCGTAACGGGATTCAATTTATTATATTTTTCAAAAATTTTCACATACTCGATTTTCTCCCATTTTTTGCCCCAATCAATCGTTTTACCCTGGAAAGAAGTTTTCAATCCGCCGGTTGTTTTTTTGATTACTTCTTTATACATTTTCTCGGCCAGTTTCATCAAATCGTTATAGTCGTGATAGGCCCAGTAAAATTCCAACTGCGTGTAGTCCTGAAGATGCTCGCGGTCGATGCCTTCATTCCGGAAAATCCTGCCCATTTCAAAAATTTTTTCGTAACCCGCGACAAGAAGTTTTTTAAGAGGCAGTTCCAACGAAATACGGAGATAAAAATCCACATCGAGCGCGTTGTGGCGGGTTTTGAACGGTTCGGCTTCGGCTCCGCCCGGCAAAGCTTCGAGCACGGGTGTTTCAAGTTCCAAGAAACCTTCTTTTGAAAGATAATCACGGAAAGACTGCCAGAAAATTCTTTTTTTCCGGAAAAGTTCTTTTGTTTCCGGATTTAAAATTATATCGATGTAGCGTTTTCTCAGGCGCGTCTCAGTTTCTTCAAGTCCGTACCATTCGCTTGGCAACGGCCTCATCGATTTAACCAGAATATAAAGTTCTTTAACGTCCAAGCTTTCCTGGCCTTTTTTGGTTTTAAAAAGAGTTCCGCCTGCAGATAAAAAATCGCCGCGGTCCAAAGTTTCCTTGAAAAGAGAGAAATTCTTGAGGGTGTCTTTTTTAATGACGATTTGTATTTTGCCGCTTTCGTCGACGATGTCCGCGAATATAACTCCCCCCTGGTCGCGCCAGCTGACAATTCTCCCGACGAGAAAAACTTTTTTGCGCGATTTTTCAAACGCTTTGAATTTTTCCTTGGCCTCGCCAATGGAAACGGTGCGCTTAACCGAAGCGGGATAGGGATTGATGCCCGCTTTCTTGAGGCGGGACAGTTTTTTGAGCCGTTCCTGGATTATTTCGTTGAGCATGATAGCGCTGTTTAAACGTTTATTATGTTACTGCGTGGACGTTGCGGTTGAGGTTGGATTGGGATTATAGGAGCCAGCGTAATATGGCAGAGCAGCTTTCTGGGCTTCGGTGAGGGATTGGTAGGAGTTTATAGTCCAACCGTTCCGAATATCGGAAGTCAAGAGTACATCGTTAGGATACGCCATCTGCAGTTGTTTCGCTCTCGAATCATTCGCAACTAGAGCATTTAGTTGAACTGTCGTTAAATTTTGATCTTCGCTGATCAGCCCTATAGCGCCCGGAAAAGAGTTTACGTGATACCATTCAGCGCCCCACCCAGTATTAGGAATGTGTCTTGTCGGCAAAAGATAAGTTGATCCTACCTGGAGAAGGCGGCCGGCCCCAGGTGCATCAGCAGGACCCAACAAGTCACTATTCGCAACGTACAAAACTCCGTCTATGTATCCGCCAACTTGACTGACAATCACTTTCCCGCTTAGATTTCCTTTTATGTTAGATATAACCTCTGCCTCAAACTGAGTTCGGGGCATCCAGGTTATATTTGTTTCGTTGCCTACCTTCTTTATAATCCTTGCCACAAATATGTATTGAGAACCACCCACCAAAGTCCTTGAGTCGGAAAAATCTGCTACAAACTCTTGCTGAATCTCTCTTACGCTCAGCGGCCTATCCCTCTCTTCGCTCTGGGGCGTAGATGTTGTCTCTTGCGTTAGAACAGAAACGCTTTCTGGAGTCTGTTCGGTGTCAGGAGAAACATTTAGAGCAACCTCCGATACCGGCCTCTTGAAATAGATGTAGGCCCCAAGGCTCAAAACAATAATAACTACCAGTGCAATCCCCCCTATAAATACAATTTTAGTCATATTGGTTTAATCTCGTTTTATTTCGACGTTTTATTTTCAATTTTTATTTACGGCCAGAAATAGTTGAAGTCATCAATATCCTTGTTTCCAAGCCACGTCTGCGCCGTCTGTATGTAATACATTACATTCCCAAAGAAACTGTGCGCCAACCCCAAAGCATGGCTGAGTTCGTGGGTTGCGGTTTTTTGGGTTGATGAGCCACTGGAAGTATGTGCAAGATTAAATACTAACTCGTCGGGATTCGGGGTGGGGCTCCACGCACCAGTAAATTCATCTGGGGGACTACTTATGTCATACACCTTCAAATACGCCGTACTTGAAGGAGTAGTCGAAGAAAAGGTGATTTTTCCCAATGCATTCCAGGCAGATATGGCCCCCAACCATTCGTTCGAATAGGTGGTGGAAGCGTACCATTTAAGCTCGCGGGTGCTTGTATTCACCGATGTCGTGTAAGTTGTTTGATTCAAAATAAAATGTCCGAACGGTGTCGAAGTCGAGAATGTCGGACTACCACTTTGCCCAGAGGTTGCATTGCCTGTTACAAGGTCAGTCGAAGTCGCATTGAACCGCCAGTAACCGAGTAAATTGGAATCGGTAGACATAAAGCTTGAGCTGAACACCTTTGCGTTAGCTATTGATTCGTAGATGTTGGAGTGGAAGTCGGTACCGGAGACGGTGGGAGTGGAGAAAACACAGATATTCTGTCGTACACCGTCTGTTTTTCTTCAGGGGAGAGGGATTGGAAAGAATTTTTGGTATCATTGCGGGCAATATCCGAGGCTAGTAATGATTCGTTGGGATAGGCTTCCAATAAGGCCTTCACGCTTGGGTCGTTCTCAGCTAACTCTCGCAATTGAGCATTTGATAAATTAGGATTTTCGCTGGTTACTTTTGTCACGCGCGGAAAAGAGTTTACTGTATACCATTTTTCCTTTTCGCTATACCTCGTGGCCAAAAGATATGTCCATCCCGGTTGGAGCATGTAGCCAGCTTCCGGGCGGTCAGCCGGAACCAAGAGATCGCCATAGTTTACACCGCCAACAACGTAAAGCACTCCGTCTATATAACCACCCGGTTGGTTAATGATAATTTTTCCTTGTAGATCGCCCTTAATGTTATACAAAACGTCTGCGACAAATTGTGTTTCTGGCCCGCTACGACTTTTGTTTCCGGCCTGCTCAATGATTTTTCCCACAAATACATTGTGGGAACTACCAACCAAAATTTTGTTGTCAGCATAATTCGCGGCCCACTCCTGATGGATTTCTCTCACAACCAACGGCCCACTCTTTTCCGCTTTGTTCGGTGATGTTGCCTCCTGCGCAATTCCAGGTGTTTCACCGGAAGATTGTATTGCTTCTTGTTCGCCGCTGACAGGAATATTCTCAATAACATTTAATGTGGGAACTCTGTGGAAGTAAAAGTAGGCGCCGGTGCTTATAGTTACGATTACGATAATAATACCCCCTACGAACAAAATTGGCTTAGTCATGTTTATGCAATCTTAACATTTTGCGTTATTGTTTTCGACTTCTGTAATCTACGGCCAAAAGTAGTTGAAATCTCCTACGTCGTGATTACCAAGCCAAGTTTGCGTCGTCTGTATGTAATACATCACATTTCCGAAGAAGCTGTGATCCAGTCCCAACGCATGTCCGAGTTCGTGAGTGGCGGTTTTCTGGGTTGAAGAAGATGTGCCACCTACCAACTTTGGTAGGTTGAATTGAAGCTGATCCGGGTCGAGAAAGTAGGCCCATCGACCTGTAAAATCTTGGTCGGGTTCATCTATATCAACCACCTTCAAATACGCGGTACTTGAAGGAGTAGTTGAAGCAAAAGTGATTTTCCCCAATGCATTCCAGGCAGAAATAGCATTTAACCACTCGGTTGAGTAGGTTGTAGAGGCATGCCATTTCAATTCGCGGGTGCTTGTATTTACCGATGTCGGGTAAGTTGTTTGATTCAAAATAAAATGCCCGAACGGTGTCGAAGTCGAGAATGTCGGACTACCACTTTGCCCAGAGGTTGCATTGCCTGTTACAAGGTCAGTCGAAGTCGCATTGAACCGCCGGTAACCCTTCAGTCCGCTACTTGTGGAAGTTACCTCTTGGCCGCTGTATGTTTCAATGCTCGAAGATGACCTTTCCGTGTTCCAAATTCTTACCTCGTCAATGTTGCCGTTGAACAAACCGATGGAGGAGGAAGGATTGCCGCCAATCCAGATTGAGTCTGTACTGGTTGAGGTATAACATTTGTCGCTTGTTTGCTGTCCGCCGTCAACATACAATTTGAACGCGTCCGTCGATGAAGCGGTAGTGCCCTTTGTAATCGCAACGTGGTGCCACTCATTGTACACGCCGCCGGTATTAGGATTGATACGATTTATTACGCTCCCTGCTCCAGCTACCCGTATAGTGGTAGTCGAATTATCACAGTTCAGAGAAAAATTAACCCCGCTGGAATCCCTCCATAGCGCGAATCCATTTTTATCGCCGGTACGAGTGTCTATAAATTGCATAGAACTAGTTGCTTCAGTCTTATAAAAAAACTCTATCGTGAACGGATTAGTAGAATTGAAACCGAGATTCGTCGCTGGCCACTTCCATGCGGAAGAGCCGTTAAAATACGCACTTCTCTCGGGATCGACAATGAAATCAATGGACGAGGAGGTATCGCCGGGAAATGCGTACTGCCACGAGGACGTCGCCCCCGTGCCGTCAAGCACTCTTGCCTGCCAATGATAACTGACACCAGGCGATAAATTACTCACGCTTGTCGTGGCATAACCGCCCGATGAAACAGAGCCGCTAGTCGTCGTGGATGTGTTGGTAAAGTAAGTCCCTGCCGGTTTTACCTCTACCTGCAATTGCGCCGAGCCGCTTGAACTCGCGGCGCTGATATTGGCGCCGAAAACCACGGTTGTTTCGTCGGTTTTTCCGCCCATTGCGATGGTTGTCGTGGCATCTGACTTGTATTGCCCCAGCGTACCAGAAATATGCGGCCCCGCGAAGAACTGATCCCCGGAATTACTGTTATATAAATCAGCTATTTCCTGCGATGAAAGAACTTTGTTCCAAATTCCAACTTCGTCAATAAGTCCGTTCATATCTCCTATTCCGTCAGAACTTTCTCCTATTCGGAAAGCATTGGTAAAAACCGTACTCAAGGTTAAAGCGTCGACATTTGTAGTAAGGGTTTGGTCTGTTCCGTTAACATAAATATGCACTCCGGCCGCAGTTGCCGAACCGTCATAGGTAACGACAACGTGATACCAGGTTCCGGTACTGCTAAAAACGTTATTAGTGGTAACCTGTATTTTATTTGAAGCCGAATTACCTAAATGAAATACAAAGTGATTTCCTCCACCCGACCCCTGCCATTGGAGAAGCCAGCCGTTATCGTTTGTAGCATTCATTTTAGATATAGGAAAAGGTCCTCCCGAATTTTTATTTACCCACACAGAGAAAGAAAAATGATCTGTTTTTTCAAAAGCGAATGTGTTTCCTCCGTCAAGATTGTCGTTCGTGCCGTCAAAGCTTGCAGCGTTATTCACTTTGCCCGCAACAAAAGAAGTGTCCCCGTTAGCCGTCAAATTATTTGATGCGTAAGAATCATTGGCGTTTTCCGTCGCGTAGTAGGAGAGGAGGTTGGCGGTAAGGGTACCGTTGGTATCTACCTGGAAACTTGCGGCGCGAACAACGCCCGTCTGTAAAAAAACAAAAAACGCTCCCAAAAACAGAAGCGCCACAAAAGGTCCTCTACGGAAAGACCGCCCAGCGAATGACCGATCCATCATTAAACAATAATACCACACGTCATTGTCAAAAATACAAAGCGCGCCAACCAAAACCCGGCGCAAGTTATGTTCTTCGACAAAAATTCGAACTGTCAGTTAATATTCTACTCAATTTTCATTATCTGATAATCCGCTTTTCCGCCGGGAGTCGCCACAGTAACGCTCTCTCCAACTTTCTTGTCCAAAAAAGCGCAACCGAGCGGCGATTCGTTGGAAATTTTCCCTTCTTCAGGTTTGGCTTCGTTCGAACCAACTATGCGGTAAGTGAAAACCTGGCCGTCTTTTCTGACAGCGACTGTTGAACCTATAACCACGCTTTCGCCGTTGCCGATTTTTTCATTCTTTATAATTACCGCTTTTTTTAATATGTCCTCTAGTTCGGATATGCGCGTTTCAACCCTGCTCTGCTCTTCGCGGGCTTCGCTGTATTCTGAATTTTCGGAAAGGTCGCCGAATTCTTTCGCCTGCTTGAGCCTGTCGGCTACTTCGCGGCGTTTTTGGTCCTTCAGAACTTCAAGTTCTTTTTTTAATTCTTCCAGGCGTTCTTTGGTTAAATAGTATTTGTCCATAGTTTTTAAATTCTAAATCTCAATAACGTTTAAAATTTGGGGTTTGATTATTGTGGTTTGTTTAGGATTTAATGCTTATGATTTCGTGCTTTCTTCGTAAGCGCCGATTATTATCCACCAGCGGATTTTAACGTTCTCGACGAAAGTTTTCAAGTAAGCGGAGAGTTTTACGTGGGACTTGGCGCTATTTACCCAATGCACCGGAACTTCCTTTATGCGATAGCCAAAATGCCTCGCCAGCGCGAGCGCCTCGATGTCAAAACCCCAGCCGTTTATTTTTGAAACGCCGAATATTTTCTCGGCCGCTTTTTCCGTGAAAACCTTGAATCCGCATTGAGTGTCCCAAATACCTGGAACGTTTACTATCTGTATGATTATATTGCTGAGCTTCCCGAGAAGTTGCCTGTAAAACAGCTGAGGCGGCTCGAGACGGCTGCCCTTCACCGCGCGTGAGCCTATGACTACGTCGAAGCATTCGTTTTCCTCGGCCGAGCGGAGGAAGTACGGCAACATTTTATCGAAATGGTCTACTGACGTGGAATTGTCGGCATCGGTAAAAAGCCTGTATTCCCCTTTTGCAAGAAGCATTCCCTGTTTTACGACGCCGCCCTTCCCCTGATTGGTTCTGTTGTCGATGAGTTTAAGATTTTTTATTGCCGCCGACATTTTTTGGACTACCTCGGCGGTATTGTCAGTGGAACCGTCGTTAACTACGATTATCTCGTATGAATATTTCGCGGCGCTCAAACGCTTGTCTATGTCCACCAAAGTCAGCGGCAGACGTTCGGATTCATTATAAGCCGGAATGATTATAGATAGGAACGGTTTTGTCATGATTTAAATTTTAGTTAAAACTATCGGTCCATTTTTAGTTATCGCCACCGTGTGCTCAAAATGGGCCGATAAAGAACCATCGGCGGTGGCGAAGCTGTCGTCGTCGAGCTGTTTCAATTTTCCTTTGCCCGCGGCTACCATCGGCTCTATGGCAATAACCATGCCTAGCTTCAGTATATCGCCTTCTCCTCTGCAGCCGAAATTATAAACGTGGGGTTCTTCGTGAAGGTCGCGTCCGATGCCGTGTCCGGTCAAAAGATCAACGACGGAAAAACCGCCGACCTTTACGAAATTTTCTATGGCGAAACCGATGTCGCCGAGAGTTTTCCCCGGCCACGCTTCCTTTATGCCCAATTCAAGCGCCTTTTTTGTCGTTTCAATCAGCTTTTTTTTATCTGCGTTCATTTCGCCCGCGCCGACTGTAACCGCGGAATCTACGAAAAATCCCTTGTGCCTCAAGCCCAAATCAACCTTCACCAGGTCGCCGTCTTTAATAATATAATCGGAAGGTATTCCGTGCACCACGGTGTCGTTGACCGAAACGCAGGCCGTGGCCGGATATGACTTTTTGGCGCCGTGCGGTCGATAATTCAAAAAAGCCGGTTCGCATCCGGCTTCCTTTATCAACTTGTTGCTCATCTCGTCTATTTCCATCGTTTTCATTCCGACGCAGATATTTTTGGCCGAGATTTCGAGGATTGAGGCAAGGCGTTTTCCCGCCTCGGCCATAATCTCAATTTCTTTTTCCGTTTTTAAAATAGGCATTTATTTTTTGAAATACTTTATAGGGTGCGGGACGTCCGTCTATTTTTCTTACTTTGTAGCCGTGGTATTTTATTACATCAAAAATCGGCTTGGTGCGATTTCTGTATTCTTCGTGGCGGATTTTTATGGAAACCGGGTTGTCCAGCGTACGCTTATAAAGACTTCCGCCGCAAATCGGACAAAACTTTGGTTTTTTCGAAGGATAATACTTTGTTAAAAGGGGCGCGCCGCAAAAACTGCACACAAAACGTCTTGAATTTCTTTTGACCGATTCCGCAAGCGGCACATCAATGAAAAAAGAGTATATATTCTTTTTTCCGTAAAGCTTTTCGAGAAACGGCAGAAGTTTTTCCGCCTCATAGGCCGTTCGCGGCGAACCGCTGAAAACAACCCCCCAGCCGGCTTTGGATATGTGAATAATTTCTTTTTTAATGACATCTACGACGAAACTCGGCGTCACCAGGCGTCCACCGTCAAAATTTTTTCTTTCTCTGGCCATGATTTTATTATTTTTGTTTGCCGGGTCGTGAAGAATTTTTTCGAGATATTTTCCGGTATCGAAATTTATCATTCCCAATTTGTCCGCCAAAAAATTGGCTTGCGTTGTTTTGCCACTTCCCGGAACTCCGCTTAAAAGTATGGCTATTTTGTTCATTTGAACGCCGGTATCATTTCACTTTTTCTGGCTGAACCAGATTTTTCGAGATCGGCGAAAAAGTTTCTTTTCCGCTTTTCTTTGCTTTAAAAAATAAAAAACAGGCCGCCAGAAAAAGGGCTGTGGCAGAAGCCGCCGAAATCATGCAGTAAAAACAAACATATTTTATTACAAAAACCTGAAGGTAAACGAAATATGCCGATGCCAAAAAACCTATGGGAGACAAAAGAAGCGCCGCTTTAAAAAATTTTTCAGAATGCGTGAAAAGAAAAAACATAATCAACGAAAAAACGGATAAATAATAAATCACGCCAATGAGCGGCAACGGCACTCCGAACATTACCGCGTATTCGCTCGACAAAACCTTGTCACACCCCGACGTTATAACGCAGTTAACCGAAGCCCCGTTGTAATGTTCTATCGTGAGATATAAAGAATCCGCAAAGCCGACAAAACTGAACAAGCCAAAAAACCATGCGGTTTGTCTTGCCAGAGGAGAATTCAAAAAATTACCCTTAAAAACTTTGTCAGTAATCATCGTAGTCGGAATAATCGGGAGTAATTATATATCAACTCCAGTTTTAATTCCAGATTACATTTATCTTGTCCGGATTTTTGGGCAATTTTGTCATCCAAAACGGCCAAAGCGAAATTCTCGCGCTTGAGACGTCCGGAAGACCGATGACCGCGGTTCTTGCTTCATCCAAACGTTTGCCTGCTATTTTTGATTTGAGGTCATCCCCGGAAAACTTGGGTCCAAGAACGCCGTTCGCGGCAACCGAGAAGGTAAGCTGTCCCGCGGCAAAATCCGACTTCACGTTCTTGTAATCCAGCTTTAAGTCGGTGAAGGTCATATTCGGATAATCTTTCAACATCAGCGATTCAACGAGGGATTTAATGCCGTCATTTTTAAAACCTATTGCTTGGAAAGACGCTTCGCCAAAAACGCTGAAATTGCCGTTATCGTCGGTCGATTTATTGACATTCAGTTTGGTTATGTTGACGGACGACGCGCCGTCCAAAATATTGAAATTTTCCGGACGGTTATTCAAAAGACCGCCTTGGAGCGCGTCTTTGAGCCCCTGGCTGGTTTTGTCCTTTGCCGAAGCTATATCCTGGTCGGTGGCAACCCGTCTTTGCCCGACGAAACCGCCAGTGGCCGGTTTTGCCATAACGCCGTAAAATCCTTCGTAGCGCGGCGTGCCTTTAAAGCCCGGTATGGTCATTTTGTCGAACGGACCGACGTTATAATCGGTTCCCGCTTTGTCCGCCGTTACCGACGCTTCAATGCTTGATGGAATTATTTTGCCGTCTTTTATTCCTGCTCCGGGGACAACGACTTGGCTGTCCAAGCGGAAAATTTTTCCGTCAGGAGCGGCAAAGCGGGTGCTCGCGACAAGCATCTGTTTAGAAGAACCGTACGCGTTATAAATGAGAATATTGGCCGTGGATTTCTGCGAAACTTGAGCCGTTCCCGAACCCGGGAAAAGGCGCGTGGCATTTTTTTGCTGCCTGAAAACTTCCGCGGGTAAATATCCCCTGGCGGCGTCTATTTCCAAAAAAGTTTTGCTGGCGGTAATCGTGCCGTTATATTGCCATGGGGTTTTTTTGAAGCTGATCGAAACTTCGGCCTTGCCCCAAAAGGCGCCGACGGCCCAGCCCGTCCCGGCGACAAAAATTAAAACCGCTAAAACCGGATAGGCGACGGCCCTCCATCTGAAACGGGGATGTTCTCTCTTTTTGTGTTTTTCCTGCGGCGGCGGTTCTCCGATTTTTTCGGCGAATTGTTTTTTTGCGAGCGATTCTTCCTTGGCTTTCGTCCAGAAAGATTCTCCGGATTTATTTTCTTCAACTTTTAGCTTTCTGGCTGGCTCCGAAGGGTGTTGTTCGGTTCCCGGTTTTTCTTTTTTGGCGTGATTTAAAGAAACTATATCCGACATCATTCTCGAATTTCTATCCTTGCCATTCGCGGAAAGTTCGGTTTGGATATCCGCTTTCTCGGCCATTTCAACGACTTCCTCGTCCGAAGAGTCGATATGGATTTCCTTGCCTGCAGCTTCTGCTTCTCTTTTTATTAATTCAAAATTCGAAAGTGACTCCTTGAGCTCGGAATTGGGAGAAATTACGAGAATTATCTCTTTTTCCGCGCTCTCCAGTATTTTTTCAACGACTTTCGGAACGGAATCTTTTTTGCTTATCAATATTTTTTTCATCCCGTTAGAAGCAAATCGCGATCGATGCGAGTCCCGTTAGAGACAGGAAACGCTTCGACAAAGCGTTTCCGTAAATCGTGAGCATATCCTGCATACCAATACTTATTTTTGTTTTGTAGCATATACGTGTAAAACATAGTCGATTAATCTCTAACGGGACGATTCTGCGAAATTATTTTATGGCAACGACTATATCTATAATTAAACATATTATGTTATTGAGCAACAGCAATCGCGGCTTCTAACAGGATTCACATCATTTAATAAATCAAACTGACGAACCCAGCCAATTAAGCCGTCTTTTCAGCCAGCCGTTTATTTCGCTGTCGCTACTATCATAATAAAATTCGAAAAAAGATGCGAATTGCCGGAAGGCTTCCGAATCGGAGGCAAATCCTGCAGTGTCGACGGCAAAGCCCGATTTTTGCATAAAGCCCTCTAACGGCAATCCCTGAAAAGTGCTTATGCCCATTAAATCAAGCGGAATATTGCCGTCAACGTAAACTTTCACCGAGGTTTTAATACTTTTTATTTGTTTCAGAAGTTCTTTGACTGGCCTAAAAAAAATTTTACCGAAATATTTTTTCAAAAGCGGTGATGTTTTTCCATTTGCGTAGTATTCATAAACGTCCCTGGCGGCATTTTCGTTTAAAGCCCAATTTTTACGGATTTCGGCCGTAAGGGCGCCAGTCGACCATTTGATTTCACGCCTTGCGCGGACATTGCCGGCATGGTCTCCTGCGTAAAAATAGCTTCTTTCAGGGCCGATTGTAAGAAAATCAGCCCGTCTCGAATTAATTTTTTCAACCGCCGCGGCCTGAGATTGCCCTTTTTCAGTGAAAAAGAAATCGCCGTTTTTCTTTACCGATTTAACTCTTTCGAAAGTTTCTCTGGAGGTAAAAGTCATTTTAACGACAGCCCGTATTTCTTGCGGTCTGAATCCAAGCGGATTTATTACTTTGTGCCCGTCAATTTCAAATCCAGAAACTTCGCTGTTGGCTAAAATCGTATCCAGTTCGTCGACTCCCAATACCCTGCTTGCCTCACGGCGGTAATGATTGAAAATCCTGCTTACGGCCTGCGCCATAAGATTTTCGAGTTCTGTCCGTTCAATCGGCGAGTCGCAGTTTTCTCTTTTCATCGAAAGTGAAATGAAGATTTTAAAAGCCAGTTCCGGCTCGCATGAAACTATCACCTTGCCGGCAGAAATGGCGGCAAGGGGGCTTCTTGATGCGGCGCGTTTTTCAAAATTTTCCCAGGATTTTTCTTTCCTTATTTTTTTCTGGTCGTCCAGACTTATTAAAAAACCGCTTATTTTTTGGGATGATACGTCCAAAAGCAAAAATTTTTCTCTTTTTTTAAAAACCGGCCACATTGTTTAAATTTTACAATTACGGTTCAACCGCTCCCCTGATGCGCCTGACGCCGCTGCCGACTGCTTCTTCTTTAATTATTTTAAATATTCCTATTTCTCCGGTATTGCTAACGTGCGGTCCTCCGCAAAATTCCTTGCTCCAAGCCGTTTCCAGAGTTTTTCCGATAAAGTAAACATTCACCGGGTCGGGATATTTCTCTTTGAAAAAGAACAGCGCGCCGGTTTTCTCGGCTTCCGTTTTCGGCAATACGACTTTTTGCATCGGCAGGTCTTCTTTTATTTTCGCGTTGACTTTTTCTTCTACGGCACGGATTTCTTCGGGTGTCAGTTTTCGCGAAAAGGCGAAGTCGAAACGCGTTCTCTCAACGGTTATGTCTGAGCCCGTCTGCTTCACTTCCGGCCCAAGAACCTCGCGCAACGCCTGCTGGAGCATATGCGTAGCGGTGTGCAAACGCGTCACTTTTTTCAGTTCCTCCTCGTTCGCGGCTTTCAATTCGCCGGTATTCAGTATAAGCCCGTGCCCGCCGAATTTTTTTTCCTGGCCCGCCCGGGAAATTTTCTGATGCTTCATTTTCTCTCTCGCAACTTCTTCTTCATCGAAGCTGAGATTATATTTTTTAATCTCGTTTTTTATATAATCAATGGGAACGCCTAAACTTGAATACAATCGGAATATCTCCTTTGCAGGAATTTTCATATCTTCAGAATTTCGATATTGATTTATAACTTCTTCGAGTTCTTTCCCGGACTTTAATAAACGAATAAAATCATCTGTTTCTTTATGAATTATTGAATTAAAAATATTTTCTTTATTCTGCAATTCTCCGTTCGACACAATTAACTTATCCCCAACAGACTTAATGATTTCATAAGTTCTTTCATTCAAGCTTTTCATGGGTTGTTCTCGTTGATTAAGTGGGGTACTTGCTTCTTTCCCAACGTTTGTAGCTATTTTTCTTAAAAGATGCCTGAGAATATAGCCTCTTCCCTTTTTGTCGGGCTCAACTCCGTCCGCAATGAGATAAGTTGCTGCTCTAATATGGTCTGCTAAGATTCTTCTTGCTCTCACATCATCGTATTTATACTGAGATTGCAAAACGTCCATCAACGGCTTGAACAAATCCGTCTCAAAAATCGTTTTTGTTTTTTGCATACACATTGCCAATCTTTCCAAGCCCATGCCGGTATCAACACCGGGAACTTTCAGCGGCTCGAGTTTTTTGCCCGGAGCCCCGGAGTTCAATTCCTCGCGCGAGCCCGGATATAAATATTGATTGAAAACTATATTCCAAACCTCGATATCCTGTCCGGCGCCGTTTTTACAATAGATTTCGGTTGTCGGTCCGCATGGTCCCGATGAACCCGTCGGCCCCCAAAACACGTCGTCCATCCCCTGTTCTATCACCTTGAGATTAGGGTCAAGCGAATTCCAAATGTCCCGCGATTCGGTGTCTTTAGGAACTCCGATATCTTCTTTTCCCTCGAAAATCGTAACATATGAAATCTCCAGCCCCATTTCTTTCGTAATAAAATCGTAAGCATATGTAATGGATTCTTTTTTGAAATATTCCCCGAACGAAAAATTGCCGAGCATTTCGAAAAACGTGAGATGGCTTTCGTCGCCGACTTCGTCTATGTCGGATGTGCGGAACGATTTTTGGCACGACGCGGTTGATAAACTGCCAAAATCTTTTTTGGCGTCGGCTTCGCCGGTGAAGTATTTTTTAAACTGTTGCATTCCGGCCGTCGTTAAAAGAACCGACGGGTCGTCGGGAATCAAAGAAGAAGACGGCACGATTGTATGTCCCCTTGCTTTAAAAAACTCCAGAAACTTTTTGCGGATTTCGGAAGAAGTCATAAAAAAATGCGAAACAGCAAATACAGCAAATTATGGTATGCTAATTATACTAAAATTTTTCGCATTATTCGCATAGTTAATTCGCAACTTTCGCATTATGCTACACCAAATTTTCAAAACCCTCCAACGCTTTTGTTTTCCCGTGTTCTCTTATTTTTTCGAGCGCTTTGGCTTCGATTTGGCGTATGCGTTCCCTGGTAACGCCAAAAATTTTGCCGACTTCTTCCAGCGTATGCGTCACGCCGTCTTCCAGACCGAAACGCATTTTGAGGATTTCTCTCTCGCGTTCCGTTAAGTCAACGATTATTTCGTTTATCAAATCGCGGATTAGCGTATGGGCCGCCTGCTGGACCGGCGTAATGTTTTTCTCATCCGGAATGAAATCCGAAAGAGTGGAATCTTCTTCGTCGCCAACCGGTTGTTCAATCGAAAGAACTTCCTGTGAAATTTTTTGTATTTGTCTGACTTTATCGACTTCAAGTCCCATCTCGGCGGCGACTTCTTCGGCCAAGGGGTCGCGGCCGAGCTCCTGAATAAGATGGCGGCGCATTTGGGCATACTTCGAAATCGTTTCCACCATGTGAACCGGTATCCTGATGGTCCGGGATTGGTCGGCCAAGGCGCGCGTTATCGCCTGCCTTATCCACCATGTCGCGTAAGTGGAAAACTTGAATCCTTTTTGATAATCGAATTTCTCCACGGCGCGCGACAAACCGATATTCCCTTCCTGTATTAAATCGAGAAGGGTCAGGTTGGGAGTTCGGTTGGCGTAACGCTTGGCGATGGAAACAACCAGACGGAGGTTTGCTTTCATTAACCTTTGGCGGGCGTCCTCGTCGCCTTTCAAAATCTTCTTCGCCAGGTCTTTTTCCTCGTCCTTGGTCAAAAGAGGGGTTTTCCCTATTTCTTTCAGATAAACCTGAACCGCGTCGGGCGTGCCGCGCTCGAATTCAAGCGCCTTTTCAAGCTCCGCGCTTCCAACATCGTTTTTCGACAAATCAATAAGCCCGCCGGTTTCGATGACTTTTATATTGGCTTTCTCAAGCCGGTCATAAATCTCGTCAAGGAGTTTGACGTCTTTTTCTATCTTCGGGAAATAATAGAGTATTTCGTTGTCGGTCACGAAACTCCTGGGTTTGCCGCGCTGAACCAGTTCGGCTAACGCCGATTCGTTAAGCTTGGATATTTTTCCCTTGACTTCAGATTTTTTGACTTTCGGCTTAATTTTGCTGCGGCGCGGTTTCCGAACCGCTTTCCGCCTTGTTTTTTTCAAGGATTTTCTTTTTTTGGACTTTTTCATAACAATTCCTTTATAAAACTACAAAGCGGGCAAATTGTCTAATTCCCGCATGGCTTTGTCGAGCGACTTCTGGTCGCCCGACTGCTCGGCTTGCCCAATGACGGAAACCAGTTCCCGCCTTTTTTCTTTCAGATATTCCTTGTAAAGTTCCAGTTTCAACGCTTCAAATTCCTCCATACTCGCTTCCCTTTGCTGAAAAATTATCATATTCAGCAATTCGTCCGTCACCGGGTCCTCGGAACGCCTGGAGCCGCCCTGGAGAATCGAAAAAATTTCGCGGTAGTTCCCGGGAAGACGAGAAAATAATTCCTCGGTTCCGGCGAAATCCCCTTTCTGAAGAATCCAGGCCAGGCAACGCTGGGAAACGATTTCCCATCTGGAAAATTTTTTGTTTTCGGAAAAAGATTCTTTTTCTTCTTCGGCATTGAATATTTTTTTCGCAGTTGCCCTTTCCATTTCTTCGGCCAGCGTAAGCTCGCCGACGCCGGTTCTTTTTGAAAGTTCTTTCAGCCAGAAAGATTTAAGAATCGGACTGCCGATGTTCCTTATTTTTTCGAGAACGGTTCTGAGGTTTTTAAAATTGTCGCGGTCGCGGACGTTGAATTTTCCGGCAGACAGATATTTTTCAAAATAGAATTCGACGGCCGGCTTGGCGTTTTCCACGGCCCTGAAGAAATATTCCTTGTCGGAAAAGACCGCGTCGGCAGGGTCTTTGTAATCTCCGAAAATAGCCACTTTTATCCCGAAATCGGCGGCTTCCGCCAGGTCGATCGCCCGCTCGCTGGCTTCCTTGCCCGCGGCATCGTTATCAAAGCTTATCACCAACTGGTCTGCCAGGCGGCGAAGAACGCGGAGATGGTCTCCGGTCAGCGCCGTCCCCGAACTCGCCACGGCGTTTTTCACGCCGACCTGCCAGCTCATCAAAAAGTCCATTTGCCCTTCGACCAAAAAAGCGTTTTTGGCTTCACGGATGAAATTTTTGCTTTTCCAAAAACCGTAAAGCAGTTTTGATTTGTTGAAAATAGGGGTTTCGGGGCTGTTAACGTATTTTCCGGATTTGCCGTCGTCAAACTGAGGTAAAACCCTGCCCGTGAAACCCACCGTCTTCCCGAGATGATTGTGCACCGGAAACATGATACGTCCCCGGAAGCGGTCGAATTGAAGGCCGCGTTCCGTCTTGAAAGAAAGTCCCGCCCTCAAAATATCCTCGGGATGAAAACCGGAATTAATAAGATGGAGGATGAGCGCGTCGGAGCCGGTTGGAGCGAAACCGATTTCAAATTCCTCAATCGTCTCCTTTGTAAGCCCGCGGCTTAAAATATAATCTTTCGCCTCTTTAAAGTTTACGAGTTCCTTTTTGAAAAATTCTTTCGCTTTTTCATTGATGTCATAAAGGAGTCCGAGGTGCTTGTATTCGGCCGGGCTGACGCGCTTCAATTCGACGCCGACTTTCTCGGCGAGAATTTTGAGCGCTTCTCCGAATTCGACGTTTTCATATCGCATAATGAAAGCGAAAACGTCCCCGCCGATATTGCAGCCGAAACAGTGCCAGCTTTGGCGTTCCGGAGAAACCATGAAAGAAGGCGTTTTCTCGCGATGGAACGGACAAAGCGCCCTGAAGTTTTTTCCCGCCTGCTGAAGCTGGAGATAACCCTTCAAAAAATCGACCACATCGAGCCGCTCTTTGATTGTTTCGACAGGAGTGTTGGCCATTAGGGGAATTGTAATTAAAAGAACGGTTCAGGGCAAATCTCTTTTTTATTGAGTAGTTTTTGGCGTTTTCTTATTGCACGATTTACAAACGCCATAGAATTCCAGGGCGTGCTGTCTTATATCCGAGAAATGTTTGGAATGCCGCAAAACCAGCGCATATGTGTTTTCTATGCCGCAATCATGCACGTCTTCAATGCGGCCGCAATAAACGCAAACAAGGTGATGATGCTCGTCGCTTCCCGAGATTTCGTAATGAGCGTGATTATGGCGGAAGTCAATCTGCCGGATAAGGCCTTTTTCTTTTAACACCTTAAGAATCCGATATATAGTGGCTTGGTTTATTTTTTTGCCCAACTCGTCAATGACATCCTGGGCGCTCAATGGACGTTTTGTCCGCCCCAACATTTCAAGAACAGAAATTCTTGAAGACGTAGCTTTATGCCCGCTTTTCCTGAGAAGACGGCTGAATTTTGCCGATGCGTTATTTTCTTTCATTATTTTCTTCATTATACACAAATGCGAAATACTTGCAACTAACTTGACAGTAGAATTGTTTACGAAGAATATCAACCCAATATGAATAAAACAACTGCGACAATCTTTCTTTGCTTGTCATTGCTGATTCCATTGATGGCAAGCGCCCAGGAAATCCAGGAACACAATCTTAATGTTATTGGCCAAATTTTGTCTTTAATTAAAGAGAAAGTCGAAGCATTGGAAAAACTTTTCGCAATTCATAAAAAACAAATTGCGGAAAGCGGCACCGGATTAATAATTCACAAAATTACCTCTGTTTTCGAGACGCAATCTGACGATTGCGACAATTATTACAAAATCTGTCCTATATCCCCCTTCGGAACGCGCAAAGAACCTCTCCCGGAAATTCCCACAAGCACAGTTCCTCAATTTACGGTCAAATACGCCGACATAAAAGCGAATTTGGCAAGGATTGTTTACTCAATATCCGACATTCGAGACAATCAGACGACGCTTTGGCTAAATTACGGAACTTCTTCGTCCGTTCTCGACCATACTACTTCCCGGGCAAATGTGTCTTACGGAATCACAGGCCGACACGGCATTGATGACGCCGATTTCTTAATAGCCATTCCGTCGGAATCGGTATGTTTATATGTTGATACCGAGGAAACCGAAGAACAATTCTTACTTTATAACCCCGACCCGCCAACTTATTACTTCAGATTCGAGGCAAGCAATAACTTAGGAACGTTTTTCACCCCGTCCCTTGACCTTCCTCCTTTTCATTTTCAATTCGACAACTTTTGTGGAGAAGCAACTTACTACATCGACGATTTACAAACTGACCTTTAAAAATACCCTAATTAAGGTAAAATAAAAAAACAAATGTCCGAGATACTTAAAGTAGAAAATCTTACTGTCACTCTTGACGGTACGAATATAATCGAAAACCTCAACTTCAACCTGGAAAAAGGCGAGAATCTCGCCATAATCGGACCGAACGGCTCCGGAAAAACAGTCTTTCTTAAAACCCTTATCGGCTTGTTCCCATATCAAGGAGAAATAAATTGGTCCGAAGAAGTCAAACTTGGTTACGTGCCGCAAAAAATCGACGCCGACCGCCACCTGCCGGTCGATTTGGAAAATCTTTTAAACGCGAAAGCGAATGTTTTGGGCTTGAAAAAATCCGAGGTGCGCGCGGTTACAGAATCCGCCAAAATAACGGAAAAAATTTTAAAAACCCCAATCGGTCATCTTTCGGGCGGACAGTTCCAGCGCGCGCTTATAGCTTTCGCTCTTTTGGGAAACCCGAATGTCATTCTTATGGACGAACCAACCGCAAGCATAGACCAGGCCGGCGAAGAACAGATTTACGAACTTATACACGAGCTTCAGGACAAATACGGAATCACAATAATACTTGTATCGCACGACCTAAGCGTCGTTTACAGATACGCGACGAAAGTCCTTTGCCTGAATAAAACCGGGCTTTGTTTCGGGCCGCCGGAATCGGCGCTAACCCAGGACGTTTTCAAAAAACTTTACGGCGAAGAGCACAAATACGTCCATCATTTGCATAATAAAGAAAATGCTTAGCGAAACTTATTCGATAATTTTGGCGCTGCTGGCCGCTGGCGCCGCCGGGCTCGTGGGCGCTTTCGCTTTGATGAAAAAAACCGTGCTCGCCGGAGACGTAATGTCCCATGTCGCCATTCCGGGCCTGGGATTGGCAATGATGTGGCAAATAAATCCTCTTTTCGGGGGCGCGCTTACTCTTTTTATCGGTGCCCTCATTATTTCGCGGCTGGAACGGAAAACCTCGCTTTCTTCGGATGCGGCCATAGGGGTTATTTTCGCCGGTTCCGTGGCTCTCGGGGCGCTTCTTATTAATTCAAAAGAAGAACTGATAGACGCGCTTTTCGGCGGTTTCGGCGGCTTATCCATGAACGAATTTATTTTCGGCGTTGTCTCAAGCCTTCTTATAGTCGTCTCGCTTTGGATTTTAAGAAACAAACTCATAATCAATCTCTTTTCCGGAGAACTCGCGGCGGCTGCCGGCATAAATATCGGCCGCCTTAATTTCTGGTTTTTGCTTCTTTTTTCCCTTTCCATTCTTTTAGGTCTGCGTTTCCTGGGAGCTCTCCTTGCCGGCGCGTTAATCATAGTGCCCGCTTCCGCGGCGCGACAATTTACGCACGGGCTCGGCTCGTTCCTGATATGTTCAATATTGTTTTCAGTCCTATCGATGATGGCGGGATTCGCCATTTCTTCGGCTTACGGATTGGAACTCGGCCCCACGGTTGTCATGGTCGCCGCTGCGATTTTCGCGCTCAGCCTTCTGAAAAAAAAGGAATAGTAAATTATTTGATTACAAAAAATTAAATAACGGCCGGCTGTATTAATATCGGCAAAGCAAATAAGAGAGACATAAATTTAAAATGCAAAGTCCAAGAAATAGTTCTTCGGCTCCGCTGTTGATTCTTGCCTGCGTCGTGGTCGCCGCGTTTTTCCTTATGCTTTGGTCGTCGTTCGGCGATTCCGCGATAATGGACGAACTTGCCCATATTCCGGCCGGATACGGATACGTTCATAACCTCGACTATCGTCTCAATCCGGAACACCCGCCATTGGTAAAAGCCGCGGCCGCTTTTCCTCTTATTTTTTTGGATCTTTATTTTCCGACTGACGACAATGCCTGGAAAAAAGACATAAACGGACAATGGGTCATGGGCACGAACTTTTTATACGGATCCGGAAACGACGCCGATTATATAATACGTTCAGCCAGAATAGCTCCGATAATCCTGACTCTGCTTCTGATGGTTTTGATATATGCCTGGTCCGCAAAAATTCTCGGAAAATGGTGGGGGTTATTGCCCGCTATTTTATTCGGATTGTCGCCAACCGTTCTCGCGCACGGCCATTACGTAACAACCGACATCGGAGCAGCGTTTGGAATAGTCCTTGGGACGTATTTTTTCTTAAAATTCCTTTTTTCTCCGTCTCTAAAAAATCTTATTGTCGCCGGCCTCGCTTTCGGAATAGCGCAGTTAACCAAATTTTCAGCGGTTTTGCTTGTTCCATATTTCATAATACTGATAATTTTTTTCTTTGCCTGGACGGTTCTGCGCGACTGGAAAACAACAGGTGTCGAAGCAAGATTTAAAAGATTTTCCTTGCGCGCTTGGCATCATTTAAGGTCAGTGGTGATAATTTTTGCCGTAGGATATGCAGTAGTGGTCTATCCCGTGTATTTTCTCTTCACGCTTGATTATCCCATCCAAAAGCAATCGACTGATACCGAATTCATTTTGGCTTCTTTTGCCGGCGGTCCGACTCCGGCGGGACAAATATGCAAACCGGCGCGCTGTCTCGCCGATTTGGACGTCTGGATGTCGAAAAATACGTTAGCCAGGCCGTTCGGCGAATACTTTCTGGGCGTCCTTATGGTGTTCCAGCGTTCCGCCGGCGGCAACACGAGTTATTTTCTGGGAGAAGTTTCCTCTGCCGGCTCGCCGGCTTATTTTCCGGTTGTTTATTTATTAAAAGAAACTTTGCCGACGATAATAATAATACTGACCGGTTTCCTGCTGGCGGCCCTGGCGGCGGCGAGAAGATTCCGGAATGGGATTGCCGGAGCGGTCAAACATTTTTTCACGGATTATCTGGAAAACAACTTCGCCGGTTTTTCGATGTTGATTTTCGTTATTCTTTACTGGGCATACAGCATCAGAAGTCCGCTCAACATCGGCATCCGCCATTTAATACCCGTTTTTCCGTTCATTTATATTCTTGCCGTTAGCGCCTGGAAAAAGTGGTTTTACGCGGACCTGAAATCCGGCTTGGATTCTTTTTTTGAAAAAATAATCGTGTCTCTGAAATCAATCGGAACGCTTTTTTTGAAATTCGCCTTTCTTGCCGTTCTCTTATTTTGGTTTTTCCTTGAAACGGCGGGTGGCGCTCCTTATTTCCTTTCTTACTTCAACGAAATTGGCGGCCGCGTTTATGGCGGATACCGTTTCGTCGCCGATTCCAATTATGACTGGGGCCAGGATTTGCTGCGTCTGCAAAATTTCGTCGGCGAACACCCTGAAATAGACAAAATAGCGGTTGATTATTTCGGCGGGGGAAACCCGAAATATTATCTTGGGAACAAAGAAGTGGACTGGCAATCTTCAAAAGGCAATCCGGCCGATAAGGGCATCCGCTGGCTGGCTGTTTCCATTAACACGCTTCAGGGCGCGATTCAGCCGCTGGCGCCGGGCCAAAACCGCAATCCAGAGGACGAATACGGCTGGCTGACTTCGATTCGCCGGCCGGAACCGGGATTGGGCGGCGTGCCAATGCCCAATTTCAGGGCAGGCCCTTCAATATTCATATATAAACTTTAGGCTTTGATTGGATTGTAATACCTTATCATTGTGTGAATTGCCGGTCGATAAACAAAGAAAATCTGTGAAAAACTTCCGAAAAAGTCCGCAATTTTTCCGAACGGGAAAATGAGGAAATTTAATTTCGGCGGCTACTCGGACACTGCCGGCGAAAGAACATGTTCTCTAAGTTTCCCGAGATAGCCCGACAAAAGCCGGCGTACGAAAAGCCCGCTTAAAATGCCGACGGCCATTCCGACTTCGATGTCCAGCGGCCAGTGGACACCGACAAAAATCCTGGCCACGGAGACAATAAGGGAAATAACGAAAAACCAAATTCCCCAGCGCCGATTCCAAAAATAAACCGCCGCCGACAACGCGAAAAGAAAAGCCGCGTGTCCGGAAGGCATTGAACTTCCGCTTTCCGGAATCAGTGATTGAAAGTTCAACGCCTCAAACGGCCTTGGCGAATAATAAAAAAATCTGATAATTTCCGTTATAAGACCCCTGCTTAAAATAACGGCAATAAAAGCCTCGATTAAAAAAAATATTTTTTTTCTCCAGCCGCGTTGCGAAAGGGCAAGCCAAAGGAATCCCAAAAAAATAAAATAAGGCAAATATTGAGCTATAAAAATAACAAACGAGTCAAACAAAAAATTGCGTCCGCTGGCGCCGTGGATGAAATTGAATAATGAATAATTTAATCCGTCCATCCCGTTAGAGACAGGCCGCTCCGGGCGGTCGTAAAATCAGCCATTTTTACTTGAAATCGACTTTTTATCTGAAATATAAAATATATTTATGAAAATCTCGGATTGATTGTCTCTAACGGGATTCATTTCCGAAAACCCCGAATACCCGCCGGCTATTTCCTTGAAAACGCCATTAGTCCGAGAAACCTTGCTCTCTTTACCGCCTGAGCCAGTTTTCTCTGGTGCTTGGCGCAAACTCCGGTGTGCCTGGGGTCTATTATTTTTGCCTGGCTGGAAACAAATTTTTTAAGAAGATCGATTTCTTTGTAATCAATCTCTTTCATATTTTGGGAGCAAAAGAAACACTGTTGAGGCATGATGGTAAAAATTAAATTTTAAATATAAAATCTCAAATCTGAAAAGTAATACAAAAAATGGCGATTTTGAGATTTGAGATATTAGATTTTAGATTTTAGTTAAAATGGTAGGTCTTCGGCTTTTATTTCCTCGTTATCTCCTATATCTATCACCGGAATATCGGCTTCTTGCTTTTGATCTACGGACGAATCCGGCTGGCCTTGCTTTGGAAAATTGCTTTCTCCGGAACGCCCGGGTCGCGGTCCGAGCTGCAAGCGTTCGCAGATTATTTCCGTGGTTTTCCTGTTTTGCCCCTGCTTGTCCTGCCAGGAACGGGTGCGTATCCTTCCTTCAATAAGCGCAACGCTGCCCTTGGTAAGAAATTGGCTTGCCACTTCGGCCTGCCTTCCCCAGACGACAATGTTGTGATATTCAACCTCCTCCTGCCGGGCGCCGTTTTTGTCGTTCCAGACACGATTTGTGGCGATGCTGAAACTGGTCACTGATTGTCCGCTCGGCGTGGTCCTAAGCTGGGGGTCGGCCGTCAATCTGCCCAAAACGAATACTTTATTCAAATTCATCCCGTTAGAGACAGGTCGCCTTGAGCGACCGTAAATAAGCCGCTTGAACGGTAATCGACTTTTTATCTGAAATGTAAAATGTATTTGTGGAAATCATGGATTGATTGTCTCTAACGGGATTCATTGGAGTATTTCTTTAAGCTGCTTTTCGAGCGCCTCGTTGCTTAAATGTGAAACTTGTTTTTTTTCGGCAGCCGGGATAAAGGCGGTTTTTCTTTTCGCGGGATACTGCTGCCTTTCTTTTGATTTCATTAACGGCGGAGTAACCATCAAAAATCTCAAAACAATTTTTTGAACACGCAACTGCTCTTCCAAAAGAACCACCCTTTCGGGTTCCATGTTAAAATGGAAATAACCGAAAAAGGCTTCTTCCTTTTTTTCTATCGGGTAGGCAAGGGGAATTTTCAGGACATGGCTTTCAAAAAAAACTTCTGCTCCGGCTTGCGTCAAAACACCGGCCAGTTTTTTGGCTCCGTCTTCGTTGGCGGAAATGAAAGAAATTTCGTATGATTTTTTATCTTTTAGTTCTTCCATTTTCGGGGTAGTCAAAGAGTAATTGATTTATGACAAGCCGTCAATTTAAAAAATTATTGTTTTTTCGACGCGGGGATTGCCTCCGCCGGAGCGTCTTCACCGCCGACCGCTTCTACTTTTTTAACTTTAATCCCTTCGCCGGTCGGAATGAGACGACCTATGATAACGTTTTCCTTCAAGCCGCGTAGCGGGTCAATGCGCCCCTCAAGCGAAGCCTGTACCAAAACGCGCGAAGTATCCTGGAAAGAAGCGGCTGAAAGGAAGCTTTCAGTGGAAAGCGCCACTCTTGTGATGCCCAAAAGCAGCTGCTGGGCCCGCGCCGGCTGTTTGCCTTTTCGTTTGAGCTCTCGGTTTATTTCAAGGAATTTAGATTTGTCTACAACTTCGCCCACCACTAAATCTTGGGCGTCGCCCGTCTCCTTTATTCTCAGCCTTGAAAACATCTGCCTGGCCATGATTTCGATATGTTTGTTGTTTATTGAGGCGCCTTCCGCGGAATATATCTTTTGGACTTCATTTAATATGTAGCGTATGACTTCCTTGCTACCCTTGTATTCAAGAAGTTCCTGAAGGTCGATGTGACCTTCCGACATTTGCTGCCCCGCGACGACTTCGTTTCCAACTTCGACGAAAAGGAGAGCGGCCCTGGAAACCGAATAGTCGATTGTTTTCTTGTCTGATTTTTTCTTTTTGGCTCCGCGCTTTTCTTTTACGCTTACTGTAATTATCTTGACGACCCCCTTCTGTTCTATTTTTTCCACTTTTCCGTCCGTAGAAGCAAGTATGGCCTTGCCTTTTGGCGAACGCGCTTCAAAAAGCTCTTCAACTCGCGGCAAACCGTGAGTGATATCGAGACCAGCAACGCCTCCCACGTGGAAAGTTCGCAGAGTTAGCTGTGTTCCCGGTTCGCCGATGGACTGCGCGGCGACGATGCCTACTGCCTCGCCTATTTTTATGGGTTCGTTTTTGCTCAGATCCAGACCGTAACAGCGGCGGCAAAATCCATAAAGTGTTTTACAGGAAATCGGAGAACGGACTTTAACCGATTCTATTTTTGATTCCTGAATGAGGGCGACATGCTTTTTCTCTATTATTTCCCCCATACGAACTATTATTTTATTTCCGGACTTGATGTCTTCCGTGGCCGTTCTGGAAAAAAGGAGAGTTTCAAGCGACTGTCCGATATCTTTGGCGTCCTTTAAAAATACTTCAATTCCCTCGGTGGTCCGGCAATCGTCTTCCTTTATGGTGATTTCCTGCGCAACATCGACAAGGCGCCTGGTCAGATATCCTGCCTGGGCCGTTTTAAGCGCGGTATCGGTCATGCCTTTTCTTGCGCCTCTCGTAGAGATAAAGTATTCAAGCACGCTGAAACCTTCTTTAAAGGAAGCCTTAATCGGGAGCTCGAGTGTTTCTCCCTGCGGGTTTTGCACCAAACCTTTCATACCCATCATCTGAATTGGTTGAACCCAAGAACCCCTGGAACCAGAATCTATTATCTGGTAGATCGGATTGCCGGGCAGGAAAGACGAGGCGACGTGTTTGGTTACCTCGGCTTTGGCGTTTTCCCAAACGCTTATTACTCTCGCTTTTCTTTCCGCGTCGGTGAGAAGGCCTTGTCTGTATTGATCGCGTATGACTGAAACCTGCTCTTCGGCCTTGGCGATAATGCCCTTCTTTTCTTTTGGAATGACCAAATCGGACATTGCCCAGGTAATTCCCGACCTGGTTGCCATTTTAAAACCGAGATCTTTAACCCTGACAAGTATATCGGTGACTTTTTCGAGGCCGAAGTGGCCGACTAGGGCCTCAATGTACTTGGAAAGTCTCCTCTTGTTGAAAGTGTCTTTGGTTTTAAGGCTTTCCGGAACATCGCCGACAGCCTCGTAGAAAATGGCTCTGCCAAGAGTTGTTTCTTCCTTGCCTATCCGTATCGGCGCGTGAAGAGAGATAACGCCGCTTTCAAACGCCATAAGCGCTTCTTCCAGACTTTCGAGGGTCTTGCCTTTTCCTTTTCCTTCCGGATCGATTCTGGTCAGATAATAAATTCCAAGAACAATGTCGTTAGTGGGAACCGCAACCAGGTCGCCGGTGGCCGGTTTCAGGATATTTTTCTTGGAAGACATTATCTCCGCGGCTTCTTTTTGCGCTTCCACTGAAAGCGGAAGATGCACGGCCATCTGGTCTCCGTCGAAATCGGCGTTGAAAGCGACGCAGACCAGCGGCGGGAGCTGAATGGCAAGACCTTCAATAAGCAAAGGCCTGAAGGCCTGAATGCCCAGGCGGTGAAGTGTCGGCGCGCGATTTAGAAGAACGTAACGGTCCTTAATGATTTCTTCCAATATGGCGTAAATTTCGTCTCCTGCCTGCTCAATGAGGCGGTTTGCATTCCTTATTGTGTGAGCCATTCCTCTTTTGATTATTTCATGGAGAACGAATGGCCTAAAAAGTTCCAGGGCCATTTTTTTCGGCAAACCGCATTCGTCGAGATTCAAATTGGGACCAACGACGATAACGGAACGCCCCGAATAGTCGACTCGTTTGCCGAGAAGATTCTGCCTGAATCTTCCTTGTTTCCCTTTAAGCATGTCCGCGAGGGAGCGTAACGGACGGCGCTGAGCCGACATCTGCTGGGTGCCGAATCTCGTCGAATTGTCTATCAGGGCGTCAACGGATTCCTGCAACATTCTCTTTTCATTTTTGATAATCACTTCGGGAGCTTTTATTTCCATCAGCCTTTTCAGCCTGTTGTTTCTGTTTATGACTCTTCGGTAAAGGTCATTAAGGTCGGAAGTCGCGTATCTTCCTCCGTCGAGCGCGACCATGGGGCGGAGATCCGGAGGCAAAACGGGCAAAGCGGTCAAAATGAGCCATTCCGGCCGGATGCCGTTTTTAACCATTGAGCGGAAAAGTTTCAGACGCCTAAACATTTTGCTTTCCGCCACGGATTGTTTCTTTGAAGTTTCCAGGGCTTTTTCCATTTTCTGAATCTCCCTTTTAAGATCCATGTTCTCGAGAATTTTTCTGATTGCTTCCGCGCCGCCGCCGGCAGTAAAAACATTTCCGAATCTTTTGCTTAGATTGAAATATTCGGATTCGCTCAAAACGAGCCCGGGTCTGAGATTGACAAGCGTCGATTTTACGTGGCTGGCGGCATATTCCAGTTCATCCGAAACCTTTTTGCCGATTTTTTTGCTTCCGGATGATTTGACCGATTTTATCTTTCCCTTGAGTTCGCGTTCCACTTCGGCCAGCGCCGATTTGCGGCTTTCCTCGTCCACTCCGGTTACAACATAGTCAACATAATAAATTACGCGTTCGAGTTTTGACGAAGAAACGTTGAGCATCAAACCAAGCCTTGACGGAATCGCCTTGAAAAACCAAATGTGCGCAACGGGAGCGGCCAGAGTTATGTGGCCGAGACGTTCGCGCCTGACGGAAGCCCGCGTGACTTCTACATTGCAGCGATCGCAGACAATTCCTTTATATCTGATGCGGCGATATTTGCCGCAATAGCATTCATAGTCCTTGACCGGCCCAAAAATCCTTTCTGAAAAGAGGCCGTCTTTTTCCGGACGCTGGGTGCGGTAATTTATTGTCTCGGGCTTGATAACCTCCCCGTGAGACCATTTTCCTACGATATCTTCGGGAGAAGCCGGGCTTATTTTTAAGGCCCTGAAATCGTCGCGTCGGCTGTTTTCCGAATCGTAAATCGGCTCGATGTTCATCGAAAGAGCCTTAAGCTCGCTGACAAGAACGTTGAAGGTCGCCGGAATGTTTGGTTCTTTTATCGGTTCGCCGCGGATTATCGATTCGTAAGCCGCCGAACGTCCAAGCACGTCGTCTGATTTTATAGTCAGCATTTCCTGAAGGGTGTGACGCGCGCCATACGCCTCCAAAGCCCAGACTTCCATTTCGCCAAACCTCTGTCCGCCGAACTGAGCTTTACCCCCGAGCGGCTGCTGGGTAATTAACGAGTATGGCCCGATGGAACGCATGTGCACCTTGTCTTCGACAAGGTGGTTAAGCTTCATCATATAAATGGTGCCGACCGTAATTTTCTGGTCGAAAGGCTCCCCGGTTTGCCCGTTATAAAGTCTTACCTTGCCGTCTTCGGGCAAGCCCGCCTTTTTCAATTCCGCCCTGATTTCTTCCTCGTTGGCCGAATCCAGTCCCGGTGTAATGGCCCTGTAACCGAGTTCGGACGCTGCCCAGCCCAAATGGGTCTCCAAAACCTGGCCGAGGTTCATTCTCGAAACGACGCCGAGCGGATTCAAGATTATGTCGACCGGCGCGCCGTCTTCCATATAAGGCATGTCTTCGACTGGTCTGACCTGCGAAATAACACCCTTGTTTCCGTGGCGGCCCGCCAGTTTGTCTCCGGCCTGAACTTTTCGGAGATGGGCGACTTCAACTTGGATTCTTTTGATAACTCCGACTTCCAGCTTGTCGCCCTGGTCTCTGGAGAAAATTTTTACCCCCACAACCCGTCCATGCTTTCCGTGCGACATTGTAAGCGAAGTGTCTTTGACGTCTCTTGCTTTTTCCCCGAAAATCGCGCGAAGCAATCTTTCTTCCGCGGTAAGTTCTGTTTCGCCTTTGGGAGAAATTTTTCCGACTAAAATGTCCCCGGCTTTAACCTCGGCGCCGATGCGGATTATTCCCTCTTCGTCGAGGTTTTTTAGTTTTTCTTCGGCAACGTTCGGCAAATCAGGAGTCGTTATTTCGGGACCAAGCTTGGTATCGCGGACGTCGCAATAAAAATCTTCCAAGTGAATTGAAGTAAAAAGGTCGTCGCGAGCCACCCGTTCCGAAATAATTATGGCGTCTTCAAAATTGGCTCCTTCCCACGACATAAAAGCCACTTTCAAATTCTGTCCCAGGGCGAGAATGCCGTTGTCGGTAGAAGGCCCGTCAATCAAAACGTCTCCCTTGCCGACACGCTGTCCCAACGAAACCAGCGGTTTTTGGGAAATACACGTGTATTGATTGGAACGCTTAAATTTGGTCAGTTTGTAAGTCTTTTTTTCCCTGCCGTACTGGACGGCAACCGAAGCGGCGTCGATGCCGACTATTTTTCCGTCCGCCTCCGCGCGAATGACATATCCCGAGTCGCCGGCGGATTTTTCCTCCTGGCCCGTCATTACGTAAGGGGCGCTCGGCCTTACGGACGGAACAGCCTGCCTCTGCATGTTTGAACCCATAAGCGCGCGTGAGGCGTCGGTGTGCTGCAGAAACGGAACAAGGGAGGCCGCGATACTCGCGAACTGGTGGGGAGAAACTTCTATCAGGTCGATTTCCTCTACCGGATAGGTGCCGACTTCACCGCCGAAACGGGCTTCAAGAATTTCGCCGATCAACTTATCGCTCGCCGTTCTGGGAACGACGGAATGGACTATTTTGTATTTTTCTTCCTCAAGAGCGTCGAGCCAGATTATTTCGCCGGTAATCTTTCCGTTTTTCACTTTCGCGTAAGGAGTCACCAAAAATCCGAAATCATTGACCCTGGCGAATCCGGAAAGATAATTTATGAGACCTATGTTGGTTCCTTCGGGAGTGAGTATGGGACAAATTCTGCCGTAGTATGAATGATGAACGTCGCGGACCTCAAAACCAGCGTGCTCTCTCCGCAGGCCTCCCGGACCAAGCGCCGAAAGACGACGCTTGTGTTCGAGTTCGGCCAGAGGATTAACCTGGTCCATGAACTGGGAAAGTTGCGAAGACGCGAAAAATTCTTTTACTACCGCGTTGATCGGACGGAAATTTATAAGTTGGGCGGGAGTGAGCGTGTCTCTGTCCAAAGTCGACATTCTGTCCTGAATTATTCTCCGCAAACGAGCCAATCCGACGCGGAGCCTGCCCTGAAGGAGTTCGCCGACGGATTTAAGGCGTCGGTTTCCAAGATGGTCGATGTCGTCAATCTTTGACCCGGGAGTATTATTCAGGCGTATTATTTCTCTTACGATCGCGATTATGTCGTCGAGGTCGAGGAGGCGGTTTTCTTTCTTCTTTTTTGCTTCGAGGCGTTGATTAAGCTTGAATCTGCCAACCGGCGAAAGATCATATCTTTCGAAACGCTGGAATATGGAGTCGACCAGGCTTTTGGCGGTTGACGGAGTCGCCGGGTCGCCCGGACGGAGACGGCGATAAATTTCAACGTAAGATTCGTCGAGATTTTTGGCGGTGTCTTTTTTAAGCGTGGCTTCTATGTGGCGGATAGGCCCGCGATCAATGTCCTGGAACCAGGATTTTATTTCTTCGTCGCTGGCACCCGTGCCGGAAGCGGATTTATCCTGGGCGGAAAAAACGCGCAGGAGGTCGGTTACCGGGACTTTTCTGTTTCTGTCTATCTTCGCTCCTATCGCTCCGTCTGTATCGGTTTCGAATTCAAGCCAGGCTCCGCGGTTCGGAATTATTTTCGCTCCGAAAAGCTGGTGGTCGTGCCACGAAGAAGCGGTGAAATAAACCCCAGAAGACCTGATGAGTTGCGAAACGACGACTCTCTCCACGCCGTTTATGATGAACGTTCCCCTGTCCGTCATTGCCGGAAAATCTCCCAAATAAATTTCCTGAGCAATGGATTGGCCTGTTTTTTTGTTTTCGAGCCTTACTTTTATGTAAAGAGGTATTTCGTATGTCGCGTCCTTGTAAACGACGGTGGCCTCGTCCACTTTCGGCTTGTCGAAACGAAAATCTTCGAAATAAAGTTCGAGTTCTTTGCCGGTATGGTCGCGTATCGGCGAAACTTCTCCAAGAAGCTCGCGCATACCTTCTTTCAAAAACCACAAATAAGATTTGATTTGGATTTCATTCAAGTCGGCCGGGGGCGCCAGAGACTTAAATCTGGAAAAATCCTTTAGCGGCAAAATCTTGGACATTTAAAATATTTGGATTAAAATTATCCTTTTTTATTTATTAAAAAATATTCTATTAAAAACTCCGTAGAAACTCAGTCCGTTTGGGCGGGACAGGTCTAGTCAAAATCTTCGCTTCGGAAAAACACAAAAAGCAACCCCAGAGAGCTGCTTGGCCTGGAAATTGGATTGGTCAATATCTTATACTGGCGGAGTAGGACTGTCAAGGGGGATTTTAGCCCTATTTTTTATTTAAAGTAAATTCTCCTGTTTGCCGACTGTTCATCGAGCGTTTTAGAAAAAATCGTTTTGCCGGTTTTGGGGTCGCTCAAATAAAACCAATATGGCGAAGGCAGGGAATTCAAAACCGAGCTTATAGCCGCCGCGTTTGGATTGCTTATGGGGCCGGGCGGCAAACCGGCATAAAGATAGGTGTTGTATCGGGAATCTATTTGGAAGTCATCGGATTCGAGAGGATAGCAATTTGCCTGGCCCTTCAAAGTTTTTTTGAGATAACAAATGGTCGCGTCTACATCCAATTTCATTCCCGATGCCAGCCTTTTTTTCAGAATGCCCGCAACTATCCTGGAATCTTTTTCGTCTGAAACTTCTTTTTGAACCAAAGAAGCCAGAATCAGGTTCTTTTTGTAATTAATCGGGTCGCGGTTCAAAAGAGGTTCGGCCTTGGCGCGGAAATTATCCAAAAATTTATTTATAACCGATTCGACTGTCGAGTGCTCGAAAAATCTGTAAGTGTCCGGATAAAGTTTTCCTTCTATGCCGTTCTTTTCCGAGAAAGAAACGAGAATGCCGGCCGGAAGAATTTTTTTCCCGCTCAACAATGAATCAACGTCATAGATAGATGCTCCGTCGGGTATTACAACTTCAGCCTCAAGGGCTCCCCTGGTCAAAATATCGATTATCTCCGGAGTGCTCGATATATCGGAAAGTTCGTAGATTCCGGGCTTAATTTTTCCTGCCGAACCAGCAAAGATGGAATACGTTTTAAAAACAAACGGGGAACGAATAAGTTTATCGGCCTTTAGTCGCCAAGCTATCTCAAAAAATCCGTCTCCCGGAGAAATTTCGAAAATTTTAGACGATGCGACCGTGGAAACCGGTTTTAACTCGTAAAAAAATGAAGAAATAATCAAAAAACCTATCAGGATTGCGGGAAAAAATGTTTTTTTTACGATAAATTTTGCAAATTCGGTCATCTTTTTTCAATGGTAGCGATAATAGCTATAAGCAAAAAGCTTGTCAAAATACTGGAGCCGCCGTAGCTTAAAAAGGGAAAGGATATGCCGACAACCGGGACAAGCCCAAGCGCCGAACCGCTGTTCAAAAAAGACTGGAGACTGAACATTGTGACTGTACCAAGACAAATTAATTTTTCGAAATTGCGCGCCGCAGCCAAGCTTATTTTTATGATAGCCAAAAGCATCGTCAAAAAAGCGGTTATTACGATAATCCCCCCCGCAACCCCCCATTCTTCTATAAGCGCCGCCAGAATGAAATCATTCGCGGGTTCGGTCAGAAATCCGAGTTGCGTTTGCGAACCTTGGCCATATCCTTTTCCCCACAACCCCGCGGAACCTATGGCTATTTTCGATTGAACAACGCTGTAATTGACGCCCAAAACGTTTTTTTCCGGATAGAAAAAATGGACTATGCGAAGTTTCTGATAATCCTTAAGTCCCCAATTCCAAAGAAAAAAACAACCAATCAAAAAAGCCGCGATAGCCAAAAGTATCTTGTCGCGCGGCAGACCGCTTGAAAGAAGAAAGCCGAACCAAATTCCGAAAAGAACAACCGCCGAACCGAGCGCCGGCTGAACCGCTGTTAAAACAGCCGGGACTATGAAAAAAACGAACGAAGTTAAAATTATTTTCCAGCGGGCCACGGACAAATGCCGCCGGCTGAAATATTCCGCGTAAAGGAGTATCAGGCTTACTTTGGCAAGTTCCGCCGGCTGGAAACTGAACGGGCCGAATACCAGCCAGCTTTTTACGTTTCTTATTTCCGGGCCGATAACAAGAACCAAAATAAGGAACAAAATAGACAGCGCGTAAACTCCCAGCACGAACCACTGATGGCTGACTATGGAAAGCCAGTCCAGTTTTCTGAACAGAAAAATCAAAGCAAGTCCCAATGCGATGAATGCCGCCTGCTTATACAAAAATTTTTCGGAAATGCTCGACAGAACCACAAGGCTCGACAAAATAACTACGGAAAGCGAAGAAAAGAGTATTCTAACGTATGGAACGGCGTTTAAGTTCAGCTTTAGTCGCATCTTTCGGTAATTTAAAATTTAATAGCCGTACAAATAAATCTTGGTTGCCGAGAGGTTAATATTTTTGAGTAATGGATGAAATATCGAAAAGGCCTGCTGCTGACCGGGCGCGACGCTTCCTGTTTCGCTTTTCGATATTCCCGCTTGTTGCCCGAGCTGATTGTAAAAAACAGCCAAGACGGTCACTTGGTTTATCGGAACCGTATCGTTATTTACAAAGTTTCCGTTTACCTGTATCCCGTTGCCATAAACAGACGTAACGGAATTTTGCGGCGACAATTGAGGACGGTTGAACAATGATTTTGAAACCCAGTTTGGCTGCCCTGGAACAAACTGGACTGATGTTATTTTGGCGGAATCCGTAAATTGAATATTAAGCTCTGTTATATATTTTATTTCAGAAGCATAAATAAAAGAATTACCGCTTGCCTTTTTTATAACGCCGCCCTGCGCGTCATAGAAAACAAAATCGTACGGAAAACTTCTTGCGGCCAGGTCCGAATTCGGATTTTGTATCTGTATAATCGCGCTAATGCCGGATTCGGTTGGATGAAAAATCTGGACGACTCCGCCGGTTTCTATCGGCCTGAAATTGGCAGATAGACAAATTTTTGAGCAAACGCCGCCGCAATCGATGCCTTCTTCCGAAGCGTCTTTAATTTCGTTAAAACAACTTGGCGCCGGCTTTATATAAAGAGAATAAAAACCGAAAACCAATCCTCCGAAAACGGCGATATAAAAAAGTCCGTAAACGAATTGCTTAAAAATCCTCATTACTATTGATTATATAACAATATCGGGAAGCCCCGAAATAAAACTGCCAGAACTTTTGTATGTTCCCGTTTTGTGCGAATCTTTGATTCGCAGACAAAACGCAATCCCGCAACAGCGGTGGTTCACGATTTGTATAAAAATCGTCATAGCTTCGCTAGATCTCGCGTAGCGATGACAATCCCGCCAACGGCGGGACCGGCGTACTCTATCCCGCACTATGCAAGCAAGCGTGGAATTTCGCTTGCGCTTCGCTTTCCCAAGACCCGGAGGCCCAAGTATCATTGGCCCCATGAGCTTTCACTTCTCAGTCACCGCACTAAAAACTTTTGTATGCCAGCATACCTTACTTTCCCAGCCGCCGAAGCAGCAAGTATCATCAGGCTTCAACGATTTCACTTCTCTGTTCGGAATGGGAAGAGGTGGGACACGTTGAAGTAAAACACTGGCAGACAAAAATTTTAGTGCGAGGCAGGTCGGAATGTTCCCGTTTTGTGCGAATCTTTGATTCGCAGACAAAACGCAATCCCGCTATTCCGCCGCGCGGAATGTGCGGGAGGAAGATCCCTCCGACTGAATGATTTCAGTCGTTCGGGACAAAGGGTGGAACACACACGAATAAAACACCGGCAGACAAAAACTCTTTTTTCTGGATTTAAGAATTAAGATTTAGGATTTAAGAAATTTTTCGTTTCACATTCATAAATCATAATTCATAAATCTTAAATCTAATTACAAGTCAGCATTGGGATAATCAGCATGTTTAACGTCCCGCCCGTAGGCGGGACAAAGGAAGCATTACGGTTATTAGTACTCCTCGGCTAAAACCCTTGCGGGCCTTACACCTGGAGCCTATCAACGTGGTAATCTCCCACGAAACCACTTCCAGCTTGCGCCGGAAAGATACCTTATCTTGGGGTAGGCTTCGCGCTTAGATGCTTTCAGCGCTTATCCCTTCCGAACATAGCTACCCGGCGCTTCAGTTGGTACCAAAGCCGGTACACCAGAGGTCCGTTCAACCAAGTCCTCTCGTACTAAGGTCAACTCCCCTCAAGTATCAACGCCTGCAGCAGATAGAGACCGACCTGTCTCACGCAATTAGATTGCAAATGGCAAGTTGCCAAGAGCCAATCGTTTTCCACTATTACTAGTGGGTTGGACTATACCACCTTCTCCTTTCGGAGAAGACCGACGTGTTAGCCCACAAATTCATTGTGGACTCCCTCCGACGTTACGTCGGAGAAGTCTCTACGGGGTTAATGTATGCCGTTTTCGTTTCTTTGAATAATTAAGATTACGAAAATTATCTATCAATTCCGCCAACACTAAAAAATCATTCCTATCCTTAACTCTCGCTTTAGCATTGAGAATTCGGACCATAAGGTCCGCCTGTTCTCTTTTAAGAATCAAGAAAGGTTTTACGCATTCAAGAAATGTCCGAATTGATTCTTCTCTGCCGATGGTATATTCAAGAATGCCATCTTTGCGTTCACGAATATATCCAATATTAATCAGAGAACAAATCTTTTCAAATTTCTTGCGATCTTTAGAGGATTGGAAGAGTACTATATATGGTGCTATCTGAAATCCATAACGGTATCCCGTATTGGGCTTCATTCGCACATAAATACTCCCGTCTCCGTCTAAAAATCCAGCAATATAAGCTTTCTGTGTTGATGAAAGATTTTTCATACACAACTTCCCTCGGTATTATCCTATCATATGACAGGTTGAAACACAATAGGACTTCACCGATATGAGTCGATTTGTTCGATCCGCATCACTGCGGAAAGCCGCCGTGTTTGATGTCCTCGGTTCAGTTATTTTGACGGTCTGAACCCAGCTCACGTGCCCTTTTAATTGGCGAACAGCCAAACGCTTGGGAGCTTCTACACCCCCGCGCTAGGGCGAGCCGACATCGAGGTGCCGAGCTTCGTCGTCGCTATGGACGCTCGGGCGAAACTAGCCTGTTATCCCCGGAGTAGCTTTTATCCGATGTCTCCCACCTTTCTATGAAGAGTGGTCGGGTCACTAAGTTCTGCTTTCGCATCTGCGCGACTTGTAGGTCTTGCAGTTAAGCCGGCTTTTGCCTTTACGCGTCCAGTCCGGTTTCCATCCGGACTAAGCCGACCTTAATAAACTCCTCCGTTACTCTTTAGGAGGACAACGCCCCATTGAAACTGCCTGCCAAGCACTGTCCCCTGGCGTTTTTTCCGCCAAGGTTAGAATTTAAAATCTTAAAGATGGGTGTTTCATTGTCGCCTCCACTCCGACCGAAATCGAAGCTTCAAAGGCTCCCCACTACGCTACGCATCAAGACCTTAAAGCCAATACCAAGCTGCAGTAAAGCTTCCGGGGTCTTTTCGTCCCGCTGCAGGTATCCCGCGTCTTCACGGGAATCGCATTTTCACCGAGCTCGCCGTCGAGACAGTTTCCCAGTCGTTACACCATTCGTGCGCTTCGGAACTTACCCGAAAAGGAATTGCGCTCAATGTTGTTACACAATTTTTGTGGACGAGACATTTCTGCTCATCTCTGCATATCGCTATGCAGTTCGGACTATATCTTATCGTTTTTCAACGACCCTAACGTGTAGTCTCTGAGGTTCCTAAATTAGGGAGGTAGTTATTCCCCCGTATTCGATGGTCAATACATGGGTGAAAATTCACCTTCCATTTGTTGCGCGCTAGAGACTCTCATCTTCTCAATACTTAACTAAAAGTATCGGATACTTACATGATGCTCTCCTACGCAACAAATAGGGGCTACCTCAATTTTTCTATCATTTTTTTAATTCAGTTACCTGCTGATTGTCCGCATCGATTAAAGATTGTTACCTTTCGGTACTTCAATATGCGCGGGTATTCCAGCATATAGTTAGGTTTTACTAAGGCAATGCAATCACCTTAGAACGATTATAGTTATCGCTGACATTGACGAGGGCTTGAGTCGGTGAGCATGCGCTGCGCGATGCTCGCGTTCAAATCGTTCGAAGTTCGAAATGTTCGAATGTTTATAATATCTCGAACGTATCGAACAAGCGTAGCGATCGAACACCGAACATTGTGCAACGCACACCCCCAACTTTGACCTTCTCGCATCGGTCAGGTGTCACCCCCTATACGTCCTCTTGCGAGTTTGCAGGGAGCTGTGTTTTTGGTAAACAGTCGCCAGGAAGACTTTCGCTGCGGCCCAACTTGCGTTGGGCAGGCCTTATCGCTAACTTACGGCCGCTTTTTTGCCGAGTTCCTTGACGGCGAATCACTCGTTCCCCTTGGGCTACTCGCCCTATCCACCTGTGTCGGTTTACGGTACGGATTCCGTGTTTTTAATCTTAGAAGTTTTTCTTGGAGATCCGCTCGATGAACGTTCGCCGGTAAAACCGGCAATTGCCTTTTTACTGGGGTTCGCGATTAAACGCAGCACTCCGGATTTCCCAAGAGCACACCCTCGCGCAAGGACGCCAAACCAATAAGGCGTTCCATCTACTGAACCTCGTCCCTCCATCGAAAAATACGGAAGTGACGGAATATTAACCGTCTGTCCATCGGCTGCGGTTTTCACCATCGCCTTAGGGCCGACTAACCCGTGGTTGATTGCCAGTGCCACGGAAACCTTGGATTTTCGGGGTCCCAATTTCTCATTAGGATTGTGGTTACTCATGCCAACATTCTCTCTTCCCGCCGCTCCACCGCCCCTCGCGGGTACAGCTTCGACGCAACGGGAATGCTCTCCTACCATTGCGCGCTCCGCGCGCAGGTTACGAAATTACGAATTTTTACGAATGTACGAATGTTTGTTGTATTCGTATATTCGTACTGATTAGTACATTCGTAGCCTGAGTGCGAAGCACGCAATTCATATCTTCGGCAGTATGCTTAGCCCCGATACATTTTCGGCGCCACTCGCCATCGAATAGTGAGTTGTTACACACTCTTTAAAGGATGGCTACCTCTAAGCCAACCTCCTATCTGTCTCCGGCGCGAGACTGCCTTCTACACTTAGCATACATTTAGGGGCCTTAGATGATGATTTGGGCTGTTTCCCTTTTGACCATGGAGCTTAGCCCCCACAGTCTAACTGTATGTGACCACGTTTCCGCTATTCGGAGTTTGATTGAGCGGCTGAGCTTTCGCCCTTTACCGCTCATCCAGTAGCTCTACCCGCAGAACGCTAAACACACACGCTAGTCCTAAAACTATTTCGGAGAGAACCAGCTATTACCAAATTCGATTAGCTTTTCACTCCTTACCTCAGCTCATCCGAAGATTTTGAACAATCAACCGGTTCGGACCTCCTCCCGCATTTCTGCGGGATTCATCCTGGCCAAGGCAAGCTCATCTGGCTTCGGGTCTATAATGCACTGCCTTTCGTGCCTCGCTACTGCGAGTCACGCGCTGACTTACGCTGACATATCGCTGACTTACGCTGACACCAAGACTCGCATTAAGCTCGTCTTC
>ERZ1292629.274-Hain-H43-01um-R1-274-length-55131-cov-7_pt1 | contig 55131 bp, 62 predicted proteins | sample MGYA00564399_ERZ1292629 | MGnify/ENA primary metagenome ERZ1292629 (study PRJEB36523, sample SAMEA6512636) | groundwater metagenome | collected 2019-01-08 | study: AquaDiva: Metagenomics assemblies of 32 groundwater samples
AATACTAGTGGAGTATCCATTATTTTGTAAGATTCTTGGCCAAATCTGGCAAATCCTCTGGCAGTATCTATTACTACAACAATTCCTTTTTCCTTTATTGCATTCAAGCCATCTTCGCTTGGCTCTTTGAAGAAAACAAACTCGTTGTTTTTGCCCTTAATATCAAAGCCTTCTAGTTTCTGCATGCTTATCTTTTTGATGTTGCTGAATTCTGAGGGTATTTCTATGAAAAGTTCATTTACGTAATCTTCATTTCCATCCTTAATGAAGAAGTATTGCCTGTTTGCATCAATCAAATATATTAGATTGTCTACTTTGTATGCTTTCCTGAATTCTTTTGTCCATGCATATAGCTTATTGACCTTGATATTACTGTTTGCAAAGATTATCTTGCTGTTAAGTTTCTGCTGATAATCGTTATTGATGCTAAAGCTGTCGCACTTAAACTTGAAATTAAAGCTGTTGCTGATGTCTATTGTCTTGTATTGCTCCTGCCCTTTCAATCCATTGATTATGTTGTCTATGCTTCTTGCTATCTGCGCATTTTCCTTGCTTTTCTGTAGTTCCGCATACCTAATCCCGAATGCCGAAAAGAAAACAAGTATTATTGCCCCGCTGACCACTATAAAAATCCAGTTGAACTGCATTCCTTGCCCTTTTTTCTGCTTATGCAGATTGTGCATTTCTTACTTCCACATGATTTCCTTTGTTTTCTAGCAGCAAGTTCAATTTTCTGCTTGAAAGCCTATAGCAAATGGGATTGCTGATAGCTTTTAATTTGCCAATGAAAAAGCTTTTTTTGTCTTGGTTGTTAAGGCCTATAGAAAAAACATTGTCTTTCCTGTTAAGCCTTATAGAATTTGCAATGGTCTGGTTTAATGAGCCTGGAATATTCTTGTAGTTTATCGGTTCTTCTATATTTATGAAGCATATCTCAAACAAATTGCCCGGCACTTTCATTTTGCTCAAATCGCAAGTGCTTCCAAAATCGAGGTTATAGCAGTTCTCTGCTTCCTTGCTTAATTGATTGTAGAAAGTATTGTACTCGACACTAGTTCCTAATGTAAGGCTTCTCCTGATTACATATCCTCCAAGTATTAATAAGAAGGCCATCACTATTACTCCAAATATAATCACAAAGGGTTGCTCTAATTGCGCTTTTTTCATTTTAAGAAATTATTAGGGATAAACTACTGCAGACATTTCATTGTTCCATGTGTCTCTGCATTTAAAGTAATATACTCTGCCTTCATTCAACGCAGTGCAATGTGAATTTTCTAAATTCCCATCAACCATTCCTGCAGCGTTTTCATAGCCATTTTCTGCTATTTGCTTGAAGTCATATCTGCATTCTGCCTGCCCATCTAGCTGCAAGCATAATTTTCCCTGTGTTTTGTACAGCCTTATTATTTTTGGTGAGTTACTGTCCACTAATATCTGGAAGTTCCTTTCTCCCACCAGTTCATTTCCCGCTAGATCATTGCACTTCACTTTGATGTTGTAGTTTCCTTGATCTAGTAGCTCTGAGTGATATATTGAATGCTCGTAATCGAATTGCTTGTCCAGCACAAATTCCTTGCCAGAAATTGTATAGTTGCATGCTGTAACTTCAGATGTCGTTATATTAATGAAAGGCTTCCTGTTGTATAACTGTTCGTTTTCACCAGGGTTATTTATCATTAAATTGAACATCTCAGTAGCAAGCATGGTCCATTGCTGCGGTTCATACCCTATATTTCCAGAATCATCCTTGCAGTTTATATTCAATGAATAAGAATAAATTGTCCTGTTGTTTATAGTGAAATTCTTGCTCCAGTCTTGTGTTAAATCAATGTTTGCTGTGAATTGTCTGCAATCATTATTGGTGGTTGACTGGCAGCCTATTTTTTCCCCTTTTGTAAACATATTTTCATATTCACCATAATTAGTGCTGTTGGATTTGGTATATTTGCATTCAGCAGCATCAGTATCAACTCCATCGTAAACTATTAGTGAAAGCGTGAGGTTCTTTATTGAAGCAGGCAATAATATTGAGCTCTTAGGATCTATCTTCTGTATTGCTGGCGGCAAAGTGTCTGGCCTTTTCTCGAATTTGAATGAAACAAAACTAGTATCGTCAGTTTTGTCAATTTTGTTTCCACTCAAATCTTCGCATTTAAAGTAAAGGTTAATTCCATCTATCTTATCTGCTTCAGAGATATTAAGTTCTATTTCATGATTTGACTGGAATGAATCTTCATCAAAACCGAATCCAGACTCATAGCTGCTTCCTTTATTTCCGGAAAATGTGCATTTTGCTTTTTCATCAGTGTTAATGTTTAAGTTGAACGCTGCTGTATTCCAGTTAATTTTCTGAGCTATTTCAAGTGATTTTGAGCTAGATGAATATTCTTTTATTAGATTTTTTGTGTTGTCCAGGAATTTTATATCAATCTTTGTCACAACGGGCTTGGTGAAATCATCTTTAGGAACTGCTAAGCATTTCCCATATGCAGTGCTATTAGTTGGGAAAAATCTGCAGCGTCCGTTTGTTCCTCCCAGGATATTGCATCTTTGTTCGGTGCAATACCATTGTGCTTCTCCTGCACCGCAGGTTTCGCAATATTCATTAGTATTGTATGGTTGTTCGGGAATGCATTTTCCAGTTTGAAATCCTGTTGCAGTGCTTACAAAAGATAATGGAAGGACTACCATATTCAAAAAATTAGCTATTTGAAGTACAGTTACTGGGGAAATAAACAATCCAGCTCCCCAGCTTATAGGAACAGTGCCCGCGGATAAAATTTGGATAATATAATATGGGAGTGCTTTAATTGTGAGATAATTGGCAACTTGAGGAACTAAAACAGGTAATGTAGACGTTGTCAACCTTCCATAAGGTACATTATATTTGTTGTCTTCGACATTTACAGCATTCTCTAAACTGACATTGCTCAGAGCGCCATGCGTAAATCCAATTGCCGGGCCCAGCTTGATTTTTCTTCCTGTTGACAATTGATTTGCTATAAAAACATCATTGTCAGGTTCATAATTATCAGCTGTAGCAATTGTTGCACTTGTTCCGTAGAACATCCCGACTAATCCCCAAAATAATGTATTTGATCCGGCATGAGCGCAAACGTTGAAAGCCCCAGCCATCCATGCGGGACGACAGCTAGCCTGGCCCCATATTGGTGCTGCGCATAATACTTGGCTCAGCGTTAAAACGCTTGCGCAAGTTCCGATGGCCAGTCCACCAGTAGCAATCAGGCTTTCAGAAGTAAACTGTTGTTTAAATTGGCAATCCCCTAAACTGTTGCATTCTGTATCTGTGCAAAGATTTGTCAAAGAGTCTCCGCCTTTTCCACATTCACCGCATCTATCGTTTCTTCCAGGGGGGTATTTGGCATTGCAACTTCCTATAGGCGTCCAAATAAAGTCTCTATCATACTTACAATTTCCTGCTTCAGAACATTTGCTTACGCTGCACACATTCCCAAAGAGATCTGCAATCGGCGGCCCTATTATCGGGGCATATGCAGCAACATCGGTTATTCCGCTAGGGCCCCCACAATTAGTGCATGAATTGTAAGTATTTGCGATAAATTTTGCATTAACTCTTCCATCAAGACCAGTCTGTTCTATACATTTTTTTTCCCGGTTATTGTCAGTATTGTCAGGTTCAACATTCCCCCATTGGCATCTCAACAAATAATTATTAAGGCCCGTGCTTCTTTTTTCATCACCGTAAAATGTGTTAAGCGCGTTTAAGCATACGCTTTCTCCGGTCCTTAATTGGCCAGGGAAGCAGTCTGGGCAGTCATCTACGCAGCTTGTGCTTACGCAGCTTGCTTCTTTTCCCCCCTTTCCGTCGGGATCCTGGCATATTTTGTATGGATAATCGCATTTTTGGGCAATATCTTCTCTGTTATTGTTGCTGTCATACCAGTATATATCAAATTTATCATCATTTTCAGTGCTGTCTCCACAGCTAGAATATTTATGGCTCACTGCATTGTAGCCTTGAACATTTTTGCATTGTGTTTCTGAAAAAAATTCTCCGGTCTTGCAATTGTCTCTAGTTGCCCACTTATAGCTATCGCCGTTCTTGCAGCATCCTTTATCAGCAGTTCTGCAGCTATTGTCACAGGATGCTTGGTCTGTTATTAAACTGTTGTAAGCATTAACATTCCCTTTGGCAGTATCTTGCACACAAACTTTTTTCTCTTTTATCCCGCATAAAGAATTCGCAACATTGCAACAGCCAAGCTGGCAATCTGCAACTTGATTAAGTTGTTGGTCATACCATCGTCCAGAATTGTCCTTAATGCAAGCAATCTTATATTTATCACTTAAGCAGCCTCCCTGCCCGTTTGGAACGCATGTTCCTTTTTTACAGTTTGGAACTTGGTCTACTGAAGTAAATGAGTCTTTATAGCCTTCTCTGCAACCACCATATGCTCTAAAGCTTTCATCTGTGCTCTCAACACAAAAATTGTTGTCATTGGTCCATTCGCAAACATGTGTATTCACCGAGACAACTTGTCTAATGCTTAATGTAAATAATAATGCAACAAGCAACAATATTAATCTGCTCGGTTTGAAATTTTTTGGTTGGTTGGAATTAATCATTTTATCATTCAATTATAAAGTTAAAATCTATAGGTATTTCATCTTTGAAAGTCGGGATTGTCTTTAAGTAAATAATTTTTTTCCCGTTATATTCTTGCACGCTGCTTGTTACTATTGGCTCACCCAATCCCAGGCCATCATAATCAAATTCATTCCCATTGCATTCTTTGTTCGATATGTCTACAGCTATTCTATAGGCCTTCCCTAGTCCGACAGGTATCTCAGTAAACATTGAATTTAATGTAGCAGTGTAATCCCCTTTTTTCACATCAAGAGAATAAGTTATGTCTATCCTGACGTTATTCTCTAGTATATTCCCCTTAATGCCGAGGTTTCCTCTCTCTACAATATTTAGTCCTTCTTTCTTGAAAGTGCTAAATTTGTCGATGCAGCTATTTATTTCAGTAACAGTCTTAACATTGCCCATATAAGAATTGAATTCATTGTTCATGTCAGAAATTAATGGGAGCTGATTTACAGTTTCTTGATTTGCTCTATAACAAGAATAACTAACGTTAAATCCGGAAAGTTCTTCATATTTATAGGGCTTGAAATGTCCGCCTTGTTTCCCTAAGATAACGAGCCCTTTTAAGGCGCTTTTCTGCACACAGTTCTGCACCTGTGTTTTTATGGGCTCCAATCTTGCGCTTACAAATTTTTCATTGGATTCTGTACTTGTTTTGGTTTTTATTATTAATCCCCTGTTAAAATAAATAAATCCTATTACGACCACAATAATTATTCCTAGGATTATGAATAAAGCTACTTGCCCTCTTTTTTTCATATACTAAAAAATAGAATTTTTCTATATAAAACTTTTGATATCAGTAGCTTTGCACCAAAATTACCCCCTTTCATTGCCTAATTTGCTCATTTCAAATTCCCTAACAATTTCTCCATCTCAAATATGAAGTTTTTGGCTCTCTTCAAGGAAGTGATTGCCTTTGAACGCTTCTCTACGGCAGTGGTCTCATATTGAAGAATGCCCCTCTTAGATCGTTCTTTGTCAAATTCGTCAATCAAAGTATCTGCTTTGATTCCTGGAAGAGCTTCATTCTGAGCTTCTTCATATTCTTCCAAAAGCTTCTTCTTGAGTTTATTTCTTACAAAAACATTGTAAGCAAAGGAATAGAATGAATCGTCATAAAAAACTGTTCAGCATATCATCCAGGAACAAGATACAACTGGCTAAAACTAAAACCGATGAGAACAGTAGACCTAACAGTCATAGAAAGAAGAGACAGAAAAGACAAACTAGGATGGATATACACAATGGCAGAAAAAGACAAGATTATAGGAACAGCAACATCACAACTAGACATCCAAAATGGAATGGTCGTAGAAGTAGCATACGATATAAAATACCCAAAAGAAGACTCATATAAGTTAAGATTTCCAAAAATATTAAGAATACGAGAAGATAAATGATTTTATCGAAACATTCTTATATATTAGCATATTCTAATAGGTTTATATGAATAAAATATATGAACTGCATGCTGAAATGTGCAAAGTATTTTCAAACCCTACCAGACTGGAGATACTCAACCTATTAAGAGATAAAGAAATGTCAGTCACAGAACTTATTCAAAAAACAAATCTAAGTCAAGCAAACATATCACAGCATCTCGCAATCATGAAATATAAAGGGATTGTAACATCAAGAAGAAATGGAAAAAACATTCATTACAAACTTACAAATCCGAAAATCATAACTGCATTTGATATTATTAGAGAAGTTTTATCCCAAAGATTAAAAAGTATAAAAAATGGAGGATGAAAATCATGGAAAAAGACAAACATCTTATAATCTGGATTCTTGCAGGGATAATAATCCTAATGCTTGTCTTCGGAAACTATTTTGGAACTGGCGGATATGGAATGATGGGTTTCGGTATGGGCTTCGGAATGATTTTTATGATATTATTCTTGGGTGCATTAATATGGCTTGTTGTAACACTTGTTAATCAGTCTCAATCACACACCAATCAGAACCGAATAGATGAAGATGCAATGGAAATACTCAAACGAAGATATGCAAAAGGCGAAATCTCAAAAAAACAATATGAAGAAATGAGAAAAGAACTCATCAGGTGAAAACTATGGAATCGTCTGATTATTTATTAGCTGTTGAAACACAATCAAATTTTGATGAAGCAGTGATTTCAGTACTCAAAACTGTTGACAAAAAAGGATGGACAGTCTTCCAAATATATGACCTCAGAGAAAGAATGGTCGCAAAAGGATTTGACCAAAAACCATTGAAAATCATAGAGATATGTTCAGCAAAACATTCAAATAAAATCTTGAGTAAAAATAGATATGCATCCCTTTGTATGCCGTGTAGGATCAACATAATAGATGACAATAATAAAATCAGAATTATTGCAATGAAACCTTCAGTAATGCCTATCTTCTTTCAGGAGATAACTCAAACTGATATTACAGAAATAGAAAAAGACATAACTAACATAATAAATGAAGCGAGGGAATAATTATGAAAATAGGAATTGTCATCGGAACAAACGAGCCAGAAGTCGTCTGGAATGCATTCAGATTCGGAGTAACTGCACTAAAATCAAATCATGAAGTCAAAGTATTTCTCATGAATAAAGGAGTAGAAGCAGAAGATATTAAAGATGAAAAAGACAACATCAAAGAACAGATTGAACAATTCATGACAAGTAATGGCCAAATACATACTGGCCTTATAGTATTAAGACGTACCTATTAGTCGTTGTCTACTCTTGGTGCCAGAATTGTAGACAAGCTTAACTTATCTCTAACAATATAATCAATCTTCAACGGATAATCCTTGTTAAACTGCAAAATAACCTTATCAGATAATTTACTTCCCTTGATTATTTTCTTTAAATATTCTATGGAGTATTTTGCCCTGACTTCACTACCCTGCAGGTCTATATTTGCTCCCTCTCCAGTATGCAATATTTCCACTCTTGCATCGCTCACAGTGCCTTCAGCATGCATTACTAGTTTCTTTGAATCCGCAATTAAGCTTACAGATTCGGCAATTATGTCCATGTCTTCGATTGCCTCGTCAAAGGTCATTGAGCTCATCTCTATTTTCACTGGAAATTTTAAGTTTGGAATCTGCTGCTCCTTTTCTTCTGTGTCAAGAATTGCAAGGTTGAATGTCCTGTTGATCTCGCCTTTAAGCTGTATTTTTAACCTGTTTCTATTCTCATCAAGTTCAATAATCAAAGTATCGCTTGGCTTTGCCCTTTTAAGGACATTCTTTAATTGTTCTAAATTAACAGCAATCTCAGTCTTTCCTTTAACATCATAATCAAGAAAAACCGTATTCAAAAGCCTGAAAATAACCATCGCAACATTTGCAGGGTCCATTGCAATTATCTCAATCTTGTCCTTGTCTATCTTCAGCCGTACTTCAGTAACAAGTTCAGAAATCACGCTTATAGGATCTTTCAAAAATCTTGGCTCTGCTAATGCTAATTTCATTTTTCTTATTAAAATAAAAACAATATCTATTTAAAACTTATTGAAAACAAAAACTATGAATATTCCCGCCACCTATACCCGCACTTCACGCACTCAAAAAACTTTGTTTCTGCTTCATCGCTAGATCTTGTCTGCAAAAGCCAGAAATAAGCTTTCTTGTTGCCGCATTTCTTGCAATCCGCATTGATTTTTGGCAACGTTTCTATTTTTTGGTCTATTATCTCTATCTTGTCTTCCCTGTTAAGATTTACTTTTTCTTTGAGAATTATATTCTTTTTTTCTCTGGATTTATAGCCGCACTTTCCGCATATCAAGCTTGATTTTTTTCCTGCATCCTTCGGCAGCAATAAGTTTCCGCATTTTGGGCAAAACTGCATATTTCCACTCCTATATTAATGACTTCAATCCATTAAGCATATCAACAGCCAATATCTTGACCCATCCAAAGAAAGGTATTCTAAAAATTGCCTTTCCCACCATCCTGTCTTGAGTCAAATTAGTTTCGCCATGCTCTATTATCGGGCCTGAATTATGGTCGCCTTTTGTTTCTAGTATATAAATGTTGTTATTAAATGTTTTCTTAACCACCCTATGTATTATAGGATCAGGAAGAAATGACTTGAACACAATTACTTCCCCTAGTTTAGTTTCTTTAACGTCCACTTTCTTTAATATCATTATATCGCCTTTGTTAAACCCATTCTTAAAAGGCCATTTATCTATAGCTTCTTTATTTATGTTATTGCGCTCATACCAGTTTCCGCAGGTTCTCCAGTAATCATCAATGTTGTTGCTGTATTCTTTGGGAAATATTCCGCATATCTGCCCGTTCTCCAGATTATGGGACATGCTTCCTGAAACCACTGCCACAACAGGATGTGTTGTTCCAAGCAGTAATCCAAGTCCAGGGTATATGATAAACTTTACCAGAATGAAGGCTATAATGACATTCAATATCCAGGATAGTGGGCTATCGTTGTCCCATATGAACTTCCATGTCTTTATTAGTGTATTCTTGAATTTAGAAGTCATTTAAACCTGTTTTATGTTTGTTAAATATAAAGATTTCTTTTTGTTTTTTATTTCATGGCTTTGTTAAACTCAGCCAATAGATCTTTGTTCCTCTTCCTTATGTTCTCGATTGCGCTTAATAAGGCCTTTTTAGGATTCTCAGACCCGTCAGTTTCGATGACTAGTATAGGATTGCTTACTAGGCTATGCTCTATGTTATATCCAGCTATCTTTATATGGGGATCAAGCCATAATTCCTTCCTCAGGGCATTGCTTAAGGTATTGTCCTCACCTATAAGCTCAATCTTTAGCCTTTCCTTTGTCTGCTCTAGAACTTTTAATTCCATGACATTCACGATAAAGAAAACTATTTTAAATGTTTCGGTTTGATCATCTTAATTTCTAGAATGAAAATAGACATAAAAACATGGATAACGTTATTGGGCATGTTTCTTGTTTTCATATTTTTAAAGTTAGTTTTGTTTTTTAACGGTGGCGCTTATTTTGATGAAGGCGTCTATGTGGGAATTTCTAAATATTTTGCATCTTTTGGCAGCATAGGTTATTTCGAGCCTATAAGGCCTCTAGGCTTGCCATTATTGCTTGCGCCCTTGCAGTTTATAACTCCTAATTCATTGTTCTTAGACCGTTTGTTGTCTACACTCCTCGTTTTTGTTTCAGCCATATTAATTTATTATGTGGGAAGAAAGCACTTCGACAAGAATGCAGGATTATGGGCGGCATACTTATTCTTGACAAGTTCATTAATACTTATTTTTGGAGGTTTCATTCTTACAGACATTATTGCATACACTTTAACTCTTTTTGGTGCCAGTTTGATGTTAGAAAGAAAATACACGCTTTCAGGGCTGTTTATAGGAATAGGATTCCTGATCAGGTTCCCTGCATTGATAATAGTACTGCCACTCATATTATATCTTCTGTTCAAGGAGAGAAGCAAAATAATAAATTCTGGATTAAGGTTCGCGATAGGATTGCTGATAGCCGTTCTGCCATATTTTGCTTTTAATCTTCTGCATTATAGTGGCCCTATAATTAAAAGGCTTATTCAGCCATTGATAGACGCTTCGTTGATAGTCCAAAATGAAACATGGATCTATCCAAAATCCGGTTTATTGACTTTTATTGTTGATATTATAAAAACAAATATAATTTCTGTTATTCTAATCTTCTTTTGTCTTGTTTATTATATAAGGTCCCATAAGGAAAAAATTGCTCTTTTCTTGTTATGCATAGTTTCAATTCTGTTATATTTTTCATATAGAGTAAAGATTTATGATGTAAGGTATACTATATTTGTTATCCCTTATTTAGTAGTCTTGGCAGGGGCAGGGCTTTCTAAATTTCTTGAAAAGAAACCTGTTAAACTATCCTATCTTGCAGTTATTATAATTCTAGTTCCTGGGTTAATAGTAAATTCAGATTATATTAAAAAACCACAAATAAAAACAGATCCGGAAATAATAGATATAATAAAAAATTTTAATGTTGGCAGTATAGTCACAAATTCTGCATTTGTGCTATTCTATTCTAAGGTTAAAACAAACCTGATGCCGGGGCCGAATACCGCAAACACATACTCTACATTTCTGCAGGACAGTAATGCGGTGTTGTTTATATTCAAGCCGGACGAGTATTATTGTCCGCCAAATGACAGGGTATGCAATGAGGAATTTCTTAATAGAGTCAATCACCTTGTAGCAAATAACAATTTGGAATATTGTGGATATCTTCATGGTGCAAGGATAATCATAGTAACAAAGGGGTCTGGATCAATTTCAAGGGAGCAATGCCTTACAAATATAAATTACCCAGTTCTGGAGCAGCCGAAGAGTTCAGTTTTTGTTAGGATAAATGCTGTTGGCGTTACCAAAGACGGAAAATTGGAAAATTCCGGCAACTTAAAGATATTATTGGAAAACTTGGAGAAAAAGAATATAGCCACATCTGTTATTTTAGTCCCTGCAAACAATCCTAGTCTAGATTCAATAAAATTCATCAACTCCTTTAATCAGAATATTGAATTGGGTGTTTTTTACACAGAAAAAGCCGAGACAAATGATTTCATTGAGAATCTAAACAGCAGGTCAGAAAAAAAAGTGTATGTAGTGTCTCCTAAAGAAGACCAGTGGATCAAAAAAGAAATTTCTATCCCTAATGGCATAAAATATTGTATGCGCGGGCCTTGGGACTCGACAATAGTGCCTGTTCCATGCAAAAGCGTGAACATTTACACAGTGAAAAAATGGGGGGATATAGAAATTTATTCATTTGAGGAGTTAAAAGAGTCGTATGATTCAATAAAAAATATTGATTATAGTATAGTGATTGACATACCTTCTGAAGCTCTTGCAAAGTCAGGGAATGTTGAGACTTATAAAAAATTCATAGGCTACATCTGATTTTTTCTTAACACCCAGCACCCAACCTCGACATTGTGTTTCCTCTTTCTGTGAAATGGCATTGTCTTCTTAAGGGGCATTTTTATTTTTATTAAATCAACAATATCAAAATTATTCTCTTCAGCAATTTTTTTTATGAAAAATCCGGACTCTATCTTATGTATGGAATATATTGTTTTGCTTAATTCAAAAGCTTTTTCCAGGAATATCTTGTCGTTATGCTTTTTCTGCACGCCAAATGGGGGATTTTGTATCACTGTATCCACTCTACTGGAAAAGTTATTTATGTCTATGTTTAGTATTTCATACGAACCATTTACATTGCTTAAGTTTTCTTTTAGTGTTCTTATCAAGCCATTGTCTTTCTCTATAAAAAACACTTTTTTGGCATTAAGCAACAATGCACCTATGCCTAAAACTCCATGGCCTGCCCCAAAATCTGCAATCTTTTTGTTCTTTATATCATCATTCATGTAGGCTGTCCATAGCACCAAAGAGGCGATTTCAGAGTCGGTGGCATACTGCTCTAACGAAGGTTTTGGAATATTTATGGCCTTTAATTTCGAAAGAAATATGGCAAGCTCTTTCTTATTCATTTTGGGATTTCTTTAGTTTTATTATATCGCCTATAGTCACATTAGAGTCCTTGAAGTTGATTTTTGTGGGCTTTTCATCCTTTAGTTGCTCTATAATGGCTATGTTGAGGAATTTCTCAAGTTTCCGAGCTAGTTGAAAGGAGAGTTTTATTTTTCCGCTTTCTAAATTGTGGATCTCTGATGTTTTCTCTGAAATTTTCAAGGCAAGCTCTTCCTGCCTTAAGTTCATTCTCTCCCTTGCTTCTTTGATTTTGGTATAATAATCACTAACTATTTCATAGACTATTTGCGGCTCTACCGTAAATGATTTTTTTTCATATGAAGATTTTTCTGTTTTTCTAGCAACTATAACTTTGCCGAATTTCGCGCAGTTCTCGCATACAATCAAGGAAACACCTTCTACGATTGCATTTGTAAGGTTTCTAGTAGAGCCGCACATCTCGCAATTTGCCATTAGCTGCTCAACCCCAAAATTTTTTCTATTTCAGCACGATCCTTAAATCCCTGGTAGAGTTTATCGTTTATTACAAGGCTAGGAACTTTCTTGACATTGTAAAGATTCATCAGAGTATTCACAACTCTATTGCTTAAGTCCACATTGAACGAATATACATAAATGTTTTCTTCCGGATATTTTTTCCTCAAGTTAGTAAGAACATAACCCTGTACGCTGCAATCAGAGCACTTATTGTCGTCATTTGAATAAAAGAATAATATTAAGTTGAGATTCTTTCCGCATTTTTTAGAAACATCCTTCAAAAATAACCAGTGCCTGGCCTCCAGTAATGAGTAATACTCCACTAATTCAAGCACTTTCTTGTTGTTTTTTCCCAAGTCGGTCTCGAGATCGCCGAGGTTATCGCTTAGCGTATATAGCTCTTCATTGAGCTCTGGGAAGTCTATGAAATTGCATGGATTTTGGTATGCAATCAAATATTGCGTCTCTAAGGTCAAAACCTGTGTCCTTATTTTCTGCTGAAAGTTGTCTATTGAATTTAATTTCGAATTTGACATCAAGTTTCCGATTAATATGCCTATAGTGAATATTGACGCAGATATCACAAAAGCTATGAGGTATTTCCCCGTGCTTATTTTCCTTTTTGCTACCATTTTTGTCTCTTTTGCAGAAGCATTTCTATAAACACCCCGAGCCAAACACCAGAAACCAAAATACTATACAGTAATAAATATGCCGGAAGTGAAAGTATTCCGTATCTTAAAATTTTCTCTTTTGTAAACCTATGGGCATAGTATATCACTATTCCTCCAAGTATTATGCCAACAAGTAAGAAAAATAAGTTGGTAAAGTTTATTTGTATCCAGCTGAAGTTTAATTTTGCGTTCTTTATGACTGACAGCAAGTCAAAATTTATTTTGCTCCATCTATAGATATGATCGAACAATGTCTTGAAAACAAACCTGTACAATCCCAATATTAAAAGCGAAACTGCCAAGAATCCTGAAATGAAAACCCTCGGCATCTGGAGCATTCCAAAGTCACCGTAGCTCTTGTTGAAAACCATCCACTTGTAGTTGAACATGTTGAACATCGTTCCTTTATACCACCGGTTCCTTTGCTTGTAGAATCCTTTTAGAGTATTTGGTGCATTTGTGTACACTTCAGCGTCAAGCAATTGCACGATTTTATAATGGAGTTTATGGATCCTTAATGTAATTTCCAAATCTTCGGTAAGGTTCTTTTCGTCAAAGCCATTAACCTCTTCAAGCACTTTTTTGCGGTAAACACTAAAAGGCCCAGGAGCAACATGCACGCAATTTAAAGTGCCCATCAGGCTCTTATAGAAAAAATTGATCAGATATTCGCTCCATTGGATCTTCTGCAGGAATGATTTTGGTGTGCTTATTTTCATCAAAGGAAGGACTATAGCCACTTCCTTGTCCTCAAATCTAGGGATCATTTTCTTTAAAGAGTCTCTATGGACAAAAGAATCTGCATCAAGAACAACAAAAAATTCCCCGTCTGCTATTCTTAAGGCCTTGTTCAGAGCAGCACCTTTCCCTGAATTTTTCTGGTTTATCAGTTTGATGTCTCTGTTTTTATTTTTTGTGATTATATCATTTACAATTTGTTCGGTCTTGTCTGTGCTTCCATCGTTCACTATAATCACTTCTAAAGATTTAGCCGGATAATCTAGTTCTATCACAGAGTTAATTGTCTTTTCTATGCATTCTTCTTCATTGTATGCAGGAATGCCCACAGTGACTTTCGGGAATTTTCTAAGTTTTCTTGGCTTGTTTTCAGAATACTCGATAAATGTCAAGAGCCAAAATATTACGATATAGATGCCTATAAAAAAAGCTATCCAAACAAATATTTGCAGCATCGATACCATATGCAAGGTTTAATAGACAAACATATTTAAAATTTATGAAATGAAGACCTTTTTTTCATATTTATAGATTTCGACCTCTACTCTATGTTCTTTGTCGAAGTTTCTGTATACCATCCTAAACCTGGGGTCATTCCTTAATTGGTACAATAAGTTTATTTCGTCTTTCCCATAAAACTTATCTCTTATTGCAGCATCGAGCCATATATACTCTATATTGTACTTGTTGAGCAGCATCAGCGTAGTTTTAAGGTCCCCAGAGTTTAATAGCTGCATCGAGTCAGACCATCTTTCATTTATTTTGGGGGCATAGAAGAAGTCAGGATCCATTACATTTTTCTTGTTTATATGATTGAACCAATAGCCTCTTTCATAGGAGCTAAAAATAGTGGTGTAGTCAGAAGATTTGCTGCTTAAATAGTCAAGGGCTTCCATTTGTTTTATTGTCGGCTCCGATAATGCCAGCTGATTAATGAAGTTTATTCCAGAGAAGACTATGCCCATTACTATAACGACAAACGAAAGGTTTTTTATAAGCTGGCTCTCCCAGCGCCTGTTTATTAGTTTTATTAATCCAAGGCTGCCTATTATTGCAATCAGTATGTTGAGGTAGAATATGATAAAGTTAAAATAAACAGATATTACAGTAAGCAAGAAAATCGTAGAATAAACAATGATGAATTTATATTTTTTGTATGTCCAAAGCACATAAATCCCTAAAAACAATAATATGGCTGAGAATATGCTAAGCCCAAATTTTCCGCCCAAATCAGAAAATAAAGTTTGGTAGTTAAAATTTACGGCGTTTTGTATTAAATTGAAGTTCACTCTATCAGGAAATCCGTAATTAGTTATTAGTCTGTAAAAATGCAATATGTTTATTATTAAGACCAGCAGAAGATACATAAAGAAATAAGGTATTTTTCTTCTTAGAATTGCCAAAATATAGATTAAAAATAGCATAGACAAGAATACTGTAGCAAATATATTAAAATATGATATCAAAGACAGTAGTACTATTGCAATAAGCCAATGAATAATTTTATCAAAGGTCATTAGATAAAAGCTTAGCACGGATAAAAAAACTATTCCCGCAAATGCATTGCTGCTGGAAAACAAATAGAGAAATGGGGGGCTTAATGCCAAGATCAGCAAAGAGAGATTTCTTATATTGTTGTCTTTGGTAAATTTCTTGATTGTAAGCCCAAGCATCAGCAAGGTAAGAATGCCCAGTAAAACCGGCAAGATTATTGAAGCTGTTTCTATGCTTACTCTGAAAGCTTTTGAAAATACAACCAGTGTAATGGGCCATCCGGTGTAATAAGCAAAGGGCCTTCCGCCATAGCTCAATGAATCATACTCCGGAATTTTGCCCGATTCAATAATCATCTTGCTTAATCGCAGGTTAAAATAAGAGTCATCGCTGAATAGGCTCTTATTTCCATAGTATTCGAACCTAATTAAGAATATACTGCTAAATAGTACAGTGCTTATAATCAGGAGCAATAAGAACATCCTATTGCTTGCATAAAACCTTGTAAACTTCTGCCTTATCATTTTCATAAACTAGCTCGAAACAGTTCTTGTCTTTTGTATACACTAATTCTTTTATCCCGTATGTTTGTTTTGTTTTTTCTGTCAGCAATATATAATCTATTCTGTATTGCCTTATCAAAAATAAAGCCCTTGCAGTAAAAGGATTTTCATAAAGCGATTCTACATCCACAAATCTTTTTTCAACATCATCGCTGAGCAAAAAATAACTGTCTATTACATTTTTTCTTTCAGCTATCGCACTTATGAAATGCCCTTCATCAAATCTCGCGAGTATTACAGATTCCTTGGGAGTAGAATTTTTTATGTAAAGCAATGCCCAAATCTCTTCTATGGCCAATGAATCGTTTATGTTGTCTTTTGCTATTGAAATGCTCGGTATTATAGAAGATGAAACGACTAATATCACGATGATTGAATAAGCTAATTTTTTAAGATGATTAAATTTGGTCATTTCCAGGAAACTGAAGAATTTCTTAATTGAAATAGACGCCAGTATTGAAAATGAAACTCCTATGAAAATCAATCCGCTTGCAAAATCTATGAACTTAATCGTTGTTAGCAAGAGAACGGTAAGCATAAGGCTGGCTATTAGATAGATAGATCGTTTCCTTTCAAGGAATAATCCGTAATAAAGTCCAAAAATTCCTAAAAACAAGGTCATTATTCCGAGAAAATAAATTAGTGCTAATAAGCTAACATCCCTATACAGCAGCTCAAAAATTGGCTTCGGTATATTGCTCTCCAATATGTCTATCCCGTATTTGCGAAAGAGGCTATTGTATATTGCAAAATTGATCAGTACTATGATGAAAGTCGAGAAGAATATTGCTTCTTTCCTTAAATTGCCGATTTCTATAGACTCGCTAACAAGTAAGATGGTATATAGCAGCAATGTAAATATAAGAATGGCTGAGCTCGGGTCTATTAATGGTAGCAAAAAGGAAAGACCGACAAAAATAGCCATATACTTTTTATTATCGCTTATTTTTATAAAGCTGTAAATCATTAAGAAAAAAAGTGGCAAGAACAAAGAGTATGTGCTTGCCTTATTTAATGTCTCCCTTATTAATAATGGAACCAACCCGCTGATTAAAGCAGATATCAACGCTGCATTTTCGTCCTTGCTTATCTCTTTTGATATAAGGTAAACTAATACCACCAATAAAGATATTAGTATTTCTGGTAATATCTTGAACGCAAAAAATAATCCCGGGAATATTGAAAACGCCGCCAGGAAATAATGGAATAGTGGTGGATATATTATGTTTTTCCCGCCATAACTCAATTCATCGAATAATAAAGGGAATGGGTTATTAAGTATATATTCAACATGCCTTAGATGGAAATAGGCAAAGTCTCCTGTATATGTGCTTGTTTTAATGACAAAAAATAGCCTAAAGAAAAATACTGATAAAAAAATTAAAAGCAAAATAATGTATTGTCTTGGAATTTTTATGTTATTTTTCATCAAATATACCCTATTCCATAAAGGATTTTTCAGGTTCTTGAACAGCAACACTGGGGGCATTCATTTTGCTCTTTAAGACATCATCAACCACATCGAAATAGTCATAAAATTTTGAGGTGAGTTTCAATATCCTTGTCCGTCCAGATTTGTCAGAAAGGACAAATCCTTCTTCTCTAAGCAGTTTTATATGGTCATAAGCAGTATTGCCCCTTATCTTGATAATATCGCTTTGCAATACAGGCTGCTTAAATGCGATAACGGCAAGGGTCTCTTGTGTTGGCCTGTCGAGTTCAGCATCAGTTAGTAGTTTTTCAGTTAGGTACAAGTAGTCCCTTCTCAGGCTTAACTTCCATCTGTCATTTTCATTTACTAACTCTAATGAAGTACCTCTCTTGCCATAGTCTTCCCTTAAAGAAATCAGTGCATCTTTAATTAAGCCAATACTTCCTATTCCTGCCAATTGGCTTATTTCCGGCATAGTTAAGCTTCTTCCTGTGGTAAATAAAACAGCTTCCACCTTATTCTTTATATCTTCCATGTAATATAGAAAAAACTATGTTCTTTTAAAGCTTATGGAGCTATTTTTTATGTTTCTTTTTTCTCAGGCTCCAAAATAGCACTATCAATACTATGATTAATATAGCTATGGCCAAAAAAGTAGTGAAACTCATTCTGCTTGGCGCTTCATAAACTTGTTCTTGAGAAAGAGCATTCTTAATAGCTAGCATGCCCAAAAAAACAGTTGAAGTAATCAGCCTCTTCATGAAATTGTAAAAGTTGCGTGGAATATAAATTTTTCTATTGATTTATGCTATAGCATATCTCAGTATTGCTGCCACCCCGCCAATATCCCTTAGTTGAATTCCTTCTCTAGTTTCAGTTGAGATTATTTCTACCTTCGCGCCAGTTGCTTCAGCTTTTTCTTCTAAACTGTCTAAAATATCATCTTCGACAGAATCGCTTACCAATAATATTTCAACAGCCCCATACTCTAATGCTTTCTGCACTTTCTCAAGGCCTATGACGGCCTTTCCTCGCTCTTTGTTTAAAATTTCGAAGAATTTCTGCAATAGCTGCTTCTCCTTGATTATTTCCTCTTTGGCAAGCAAATCCTGGCTCTTCTCTACTAGCTCATGCAAGCCAAATTCATCAGTATAAGTAATGTCCTTCAATCCAATGATTTTTTTCTTCAGTTCATTGTTCAGGTAGGCGCCATTGAAAAAAATCTCTTTGGTTGGTCCAGGTCCTCCAATAATTATTCCTTTCAGCAATTCTTTCATTCCTAGGAATTCTATGTTTGCAATCTCGGCAATTCTTTTATAGAACTCATGGGCGGCTTCTTCTCTTAGTCTCGCAAAACGAGCTTGACTATTGTGGACTATTAAGCCATTTGCGATAAAATTCTGGTTTTTAACAGATATATCAATCATCTTTCCAAAGTATGGAATAGTATTTATGGCTTTTATTTTAACAGGCAAAAAGTTTATTTCTAAATACTTTATCAATTTTTTATATAGTGATATATCTTTATGTTTTATTTCATTGAGTATTGAATTGTTAAAAACGGCCTTGCTCATCATTCTTTCATCTCTAAAAAAATTAGACACCTTGGGGAAGTCAGTAATTCTGAATCCATGCGATTCTATTAAGGTTCTAATCTCTGAGCCATTTGCTAAAAGTTGTCTTATGCGGGATTTATCAGTTCTGTTTTTTATTAGCTTATTTAGCTTTGCACTCTTTTGTTTTGATGCAAATTTAATTTTATCGCTAAAGTTAATCAAAGATTGTCTGTCTGTTATTCTTATTGTAAACCCATGTTTTTTTGAATATTCGTTTTTGGAATTATCATACTCGCAATAAGAGGCTATAATGCCCAACCTCAATAACGCGAGTTGTAATTGCCTTATTATCATTTTATTGTTCATTCCTAAAGACAGCTCATCTTTAGTCACATATCCCTCGGCATCAAACAGACCGCTGATAAATTTAGCAAGCACTCTATCTTTAGATTTTAATATTTTACTGGGAATTCTAGAATCTTTAGATTTTAATTCCGGAAATTCATTTTTTATTAGCCTGACAAGTGGTGAGCTGTTAAATCTAAGCTGATGATAATTTTTACTCTTCCTGAATTTATAGCTGACCTTCAGGTTAAAGAATTTACCAAATTTCTTTCTGTAAAAAAGAGCCACATATTTACTCTGTTCTGAAAAGTTTATTCTTTCATCATCAAAATTTCCATCACCTAAAAAATATCCTAAAAATTGGGCCAGATCATCATTTAACACTTCTGGAAGTTTAACTTTTATTCCCTGATGATGTTTGGGTTTTGTGTAATAATCTAAAAATTTCTCATAATTTATACCAAGGGAATTACATAAGTCGTATAGCTCTTTTCTGCTGGGATTTTGTCTTCCGATTTCATAGTAGGATATGGTCGTTTGCGTTAATCCTATGGATTTTGCCACCTGCCTTTGGAGCATATTTTTTTCTTTTCGTTTTTTAGTCAATAGGCTCCTGCCATCTTTGTTTATAATAAAAGAATTGTAATATTTTTTTGAGTCTAGTCTATATGATTTGCCTTTAACAGAAATTTTTTCTGGCATTAAAAGAGAGTCTCCAACCTTCAAATTTTCTGCATATGTCTGACTTAATTTGCCATTAAATGTAAACAATACATGGTCTTTAGAGCAGATAAGTTCTATCCTCGGCTCTTTTGTAACAATATGAATCGCTTTATTTTTATTAACATTCCATTTATCGACGATATTAGAGTCTACTATTTTGTAATCATCAAAATTAATAGATTTAACAACATAAGGATTATGCAGATTATTACACTCTATGATATCGCCTTCATTAGTTATAACTAAAGTGTCTGGTAAAACACATTGTCCGCCGGCCTTCACTTTCCCTGGCACCGAACTAGTCAGGCTTGCTACTTGCGTGATTAAAGTTCCTCTCAGCAAGCCTATATTGGCTTCCCTATTGTCCATCACAATAAGCCCATATGTCTCGTTTATATCGAGCAGCTCCCTTAACAAATCAAGGACAAATGTCTGATCGCATCTGTAAATTCTTGTTTTTAATGGAATAGGAGGTTCAATGCTCCAGACTTTTATATCCTGCTGCCCTTCTTTTTCTGCAACATTCCCTGAAAAGGCCGCCAGCCCGTTTTCTGAGGTCCTTTTAAACAGCTTCAAATGTCTTATCAATCTCTCAAGCGCGTCTATTACATTATTTCTAGTTGTCTTGTCTTTGATGTTCTCTGCAGTGCCTTGCTCTTCCTGCAAATGCTGTATTATTTTTATAAGCTCATAGCCTGCAGGCACATAAACCGATACAAGTTCTGTATGCCTTCCCCTGTATTTGGATAATTCATTGACAAACTTTCTTAATTCTTTTTTTTGTTTAGCATTCATGTTTCTAGCTTAAACTTTCCGAATTTTATTTCTCGGGCCTTGTGCGTTTCCTTTAGGTCTTTTGCTATTCCGTTAAACCTGTCCTTTATTCTTAGAAGACTTATTTCATCCTTTAAACTAAGCCCTTTTTCTCTTTTTGCTTTCCATATTTCGCTGTTTAATTCCATCAGCTCTTCCTTGGTGAATTTCTGCTTGTGTTTTTTAGTTGATTTTGGAAAGGCTTTGCTATGAATGTTCTCTTTATTCAATTCGTAGTAGACTTTATAAGTGATCATCGGGTTTACTGGTGCTAATAATTCCAATATCTTCTCTAGACAATGATATAAAGTATAGATAGCCGCATCTTGTTGTTCTTTTGTGAATTTTTTGTCTTGGTTATATGCTCTGTTTTTTACTAGCTCAAGATAATGCGATGCAAATATCTCCCACAAGAAATTTTTTATTTTAATAACAGGATTATGGAAATCATATTTGTCGTATCTTGCTCTTGCTTCTTCTACTATCAAATTTAATTCTTGTATGATAAACTCGTCAAGCTCTGCCAATTTAGGAATTTTTTTTGGTCTTTCGAATCCGGAAATGAATCTGGCAACATTCCATAGCTTGTTCAATGTTTTGGAAGCACCGTCTATTCTTTCGAGACTGCATCTGAAATCGGTTTTTTCAAGGTTGCCTTCGACAGCCGCCCACAATCTGAAAGGTTCCGCGCCGTATTTTTCAATAACCTCCTTTGGATCAATCACATTTCCCTCGCTTTTTGACATCTTTCTTCCTTTCTCATCGACGATATGATAATTAATCCAAGCATCCTTGAAGGCTATTTTTCCAGTAAGCAAATAGCATTTAAGCAGGGTATAGTACAGCCAGGTCCTTATTATCTCCTTGCCCTGTGGCCTTAACGTGCAGGGAAAATTTTTATCAAAGAAGTCGTTGTCCCTGGAATATTTCAAAATGTACAGTGGGCTGATGCTGGAGTCAAACCACGTGTCAAAAACTCTTTCCTCTGCCCTGAATTCTGTGCTGCCGCACTTGCACTTTCTAATAGGCGGCTTCTCTTTCCAAGGCTGATAATATCTGCCCTTTTCCGGCAGTATTGCTTCATTGCATTTTTTGCAGTACCACAAAGGGATTTCTGTCGCATAATACCTTCTCCTTGAGATTGGCCAGTCTATAGTGACAGAATTTATCCAGTCAATTAATATCTGCCGAGATTCTTCTGAATAAAAGTTTATTTTTCTCGCAATTTTAAGCATCTGGTCTTTAAAATCAATTTGCTTAAGATAGAATTCTTTCATCGAAATAAACTCGACTTGGTCTTTGCTTCTCTCACATAGGGGAACGCTATGTATTATTATTTCCTGTTTTTGCATATAGCCCCTTTCCTTTAATATGTCTACAATCTTCTGTCTTGCTTCTTTTGTAGCAAGGCCTTGCAAAAACCCCGCATTTTCATTCATCCTTCCATTGATGTCGACGGCCATCTTTGGCTCTATTTTCATTTCCCTCAAGAACCTGACAGCATCTTGGTCTCCCGCGCTTTTGCTCATAAAGACAAGACCAGACCCAAAACTTGGATCTGCAATAGGATGCATAATTATCGGAACTTCTATGTTAAATACAGGCACTATTGCTTTTTTCCCCATCAAATGCTTGTATCTTTCATCGTTCGGGTTAAACACAATCAGGGCTGCAGTGCATAAAAGCTCTGGCCTCGTAGTAGCTATTATGATATCTTGATACCCGCCTTTTACAGTGAACTTTACATAGTTCAGGTTAGTTTCCACGTCAGTTCTTTCAATTTCAGAATCAGCAATAGTGGTTCTGCAGCCAGGGCAGTAGTTATTTATCCTTTCATCTTCGTATATCAGTCCTTTGTTCCATAAATCAATGAAAGTCTCCTGAGTTAATTGTCTGTACTCTGGGCTATCTGTATAATAGGCATCCCCAATATTATTTCCAATACCCAATGAATTGAAGCTTATTCCTAGCTTAAGGAAGGAGTCTATGGTTTCACTGCTAGACTCTTCAAGTATTTTATTGCACAGCTCGATAAATTCTTTTCTGCTTAGCTCATTTGCTTTAACTTTGAATTTTTTTTCGGCTGCAAGTTCTATAGGCAGCCCATTCCTGTCAAGCCCAAGTGGAAACAGTACATTAAAATTGTCCATCCTCTTGAATCTTGCAAACATGTCCATCAGAACATAGGTAGCTGCATGCCCTATATGCACCGGAGTGTTAACATAAGGGGGTGGTGTATCGATGCTATAAACTTTCTTCTTGGATTTTTTATCAAAATAATACTCCCTGTTTTTTTTCCAGTTTTCATAGATTTCCTTCTCAAAACCCTTATCCCATCTGCTTTCTTTTATCATAAATTCATGCATAAAATTTTCCAGAAGGCGAGTTTATTTAAAGGTTTCTAAGAAATTGTTTTTTTATAAAAGACTTAATCGTTCCGGCCATGTATAAAATAAATCACAAAAATAGTAATTACGCTTGCAACTAATAATATAATCGTAAAGAAGCTCATCGACATTGCTTGATCATTTGCAGATATTCCATTTTTGAAAACATCGCTAATACTATTTCCGGATATTGATGCATTGCTAAAAACAAGTCCTAAAATCACTAAGCTTATCACGAGCAATAGCACAAGCCCTGTTCTGTCCCAGCTTTCCATAGATATTAATCAACACTCTCTGCTTAAATATTTTTTTGTTTTTACGGCAAAAAGCGTCAGGCTTTAGAAACATTTTTAAACGGTTTATGATTTATTTTCGTTCGAGGGCCTTTAGCTCAGCCTGGGAGAGCACCACGCTGAAGAAATAATTCAGAACCGTGGGTGTCGGGGGTTCAAATCCCCCAGGGCCCATTTTCCTGCATCTTTAGAAAGTTTTAAATAATAAATACCATAAAAAACTTATTATGGGTGCAATGTACAAAAGAGGTGCAATCGAGCTTTCTATGACTACTATTATAGTAATAGTCATAGGTATTACTTTGCTCAGCCTGGGCTTGTTATGGGTAAGGAGCACTTTCCAAAGAATATCCACATTGACAGAAAGCCAGTTTGACAATGCCCAGCAGATTATTGATGCTACTCCAATTACAGATGAAAAGCTTTCTGTTCCTCTAGAAATAAACATCAAAGTAGGTGAGACAAAGGGTTTTAGGATGTACCTAAACAATGATGGTTCTGGTTCTGACAGCCAATTTGATATAAAACTCATAAATAATGACAATCCTGTCGGTGTAATAGTAGGGATTATCGGCGCGAAGCCTGACGAATCTAAATTATTCATGGTGGATGAAGGCCGTCAAAAAGAAATAGATGGCCTAGTAATGGCAAAGAATAGCGCAAAACCCGGCTCGTACACCTATAATGTGCTAGTAAACAATGGGGAGTATGAAGAGAAAGGTTTCGTTGTTATAGTTTCTAAATAGATAGAAATCATAAATGTTTTAAACTCGCGTTCTTATTCTTAGTTTATGGTTTTAAAAGTTTATAACACACTAACGAGAAAAAAAGAAAAGTTCGTTCCTTTGAAGGGGAAAAAAGTTAATATTTTTGTTTGTGGAATAACACCTTATGACAGTCCACATATAGGCCATGCAAAAACATATGTGCAGTTTGACTTTATAGTGAAATATTTGATGTTCAATAAATACAATGTTTTCTATCTTCAAAATATAACTGATATAGATGACAGGATAATAGAAAAAGCAAATTCAGAGAAAGCTTCGTGGAAAGAAATCTCAAATAAATATAGTGCCGAATTTCTTTCTATGATGAAATGCCTTAATGTAAACTCTGTAACAAAATATGCCAAGGCGACAGACCATATTCCAGAAATTGTTTCGCAAGTAACTAGGCTATTAGAAAAAGGCCGTGCCTATAAGATAGACGATGGATATTATTTTGATTTGAAAAAATTTCCAGATTATGGAAAGCTTTCTGGAAGAACTGTGTTGGAAGCAGAAGACTCTATTTCAAGAATTGATGAATCTGTCTCGAAAAAAAACAGGGGAGATTTCTGCTTATGGAAATTCTCAGGGGGAAATAAGCCTTCCTGGCCCTCTGCAATTGGAAATGGCCGTCCTGGCTGGCATATTGAAGATACGTCTATTACAGAAAAGTATTTTGGTTCGCAGTATGATATGCATGGTGGTGCCATAGACTTGGTTTTCCCCCATCATGAAGCGGAAATAGCACAGATGGAATCAATTTCTGGGAAGAAGCCATTTGTGAAATACTGGTTGCATACAGGCTTCCTTAATGTTAAGGGGACTAAGATGTCCAAAAGCCTGAAGAATTTCATTACAATAAAAGAAGCCTTGGATAAATATGACTACAAAGTTCTTAGATATTTCTATTTGTCTAAACACTACAGGTCGCCGATAGATTTTTCATATGAACTTCTTGAACAAAGCAAAAATTCTTTGGGCAGGTTAAATGAGTTTGCAATGAATTCAAAGGGTAAAAAATCAGGCTTAAAGAAATCATTGATAGCCAAAACTAAAAGGGGTTTTTATAATGCTCTAAACGACGATTTTGACACACCAAAGGCCTTTTCTATATTATTTGACTTTGTAAGGGGCTCTAATAAAATCGGCCCGAATAATGAATGCTATCTGTTTTTCAAGGAAATTGACAATTTCTTCAATATCTTCAGTCTAGATGAAGAAAAAGCCCCAAAAAAAATCATTAGGCTTGCCAACGAAAGATTGAAGGCCAGAGAAAATAAGGATTTTTCATCAGCAGACATGTTAAGACTCGAGATAAATAAGCTGGGCTATATTGTTGAAGACTCTGAATCAGGTTTCAGGCTGAAAAAGAGAGATTAGTTCAGCATTATTAAGATTATTAGCCAAAATATTAATTCTACAATACAAATCTTTTTATATTTACAGTATATTTAAAATTTAGTAAAGTTTATATAATAAAGAAGGGCTATAAAACAAATATGACTGAGGAAACAAAGCAGGTGGATAGAATACATAAGATTGCCCCAATCATGATGGGCAAAGGCAAGGATATTCCGTTGCCTGATGTTTCTTATAATATTAAAGAACCCGCAAACAGCTTTGAACGCTTAGTTCCAAGCCTTATTGAAAAAGGCATTGAAAACATTAACCTTTCTATGTTTTCAGAGGAAATGCGCCGTGACTTGTTGAATGCAGCCGGTGATGAATACTTAAAAAGGGGCGCCTCAGTAAATGCAATAAAGATGTTTAGTATAACTGGCAATAAGGAAAAATTGATCAAAATTGCTGATCAATATCGTGATGAGGGCTATTTTACTAATGCAATCGAAGTATACACTTTGATTAGCGACAAAAAAAAGCTTGTTGAAACAGGCGAAAAGTGCGTAAAGCTCGGCAATCTGCCTGATGCGTCTAAGGCATTTATTGCGGCTAATGACCGTGAAAGACTACAAAAGGTAGCGGAAGAATGGTACAACCGAGATAGATTCGATTATGCCATAGAAGCCTATGGCGAGCTGGGAAATAAGCAAAAGCTAATAGAAGTAGGTGATGTATGCACTGAAAAAAGGCAGTATGCATATGCCGCTCGCGCTTATGAATTGGCCCAGGAAAATGACAGGCTTTCTAAGCTGGCCGATGTCCTATTTAAGGAAGGTTTGTTTAATTCTTCCTACAAGCTTTATAAGGTGGCAAACAACCATATCATGCTTGAGTTTTTAGAGCAAAATTTTGCAGACCGGATAATTAAAGAAGACTTCATGGATACTTCTTCGAACTATTAATATGGCTATGTTCAAAAAAAAGACCAAAGAGGTGCTAGAACGTTTAAAGGCCGAGGAATCAAAGCCAAAGCCCAAGGTAGAAAATTATCCTTCCTCAAAGCAGAATTCTGTCAATCAGGAGAAGGAAGGGGGTGTTTCTCAAAGCATCTATCAAATTAGGCTTGAAAAAATAATAAACCGCCTTAACGATCTAGAAAGAAAAATGAAACAGGGCAATGACTACTTCACCCATTATTGGGACTACTCCAACTATTGCAAGGAGTTTTTATCTGCTATAGGAGATTTTGAAAAATTCGAAAATTCTTTTGTCCCAGTACAGTTCAATAAAAGGCTGCAAGAAACAAAGACTAAAGTCCAAGCCCATTTAAACAGAAAAATTCCTCAGTCAAAATCTCGATTGAAAGATTCTGATGATTTAATAGGTATTTAAAATTAAGATTTTTCTTCTTCAGAAGTTTCTTTTTCTGCAGTTATTTTTCTCTGGTCTTTAGCAGCTTTCTTTATGTTTTTTTCAAGGCTTAAATCAACTACGTCTTTTTTCTCTTCTATAGTTTTTTCCTCTGTCTTGGTTTTCTTTTTCTCTTTCTTTTCCTCAACAGCTTCAAACTTGAATTCTGGAAGCTCAACCCATACTATGCGCTTGTCGTCCTTTACTGCTCTGACCTTTATCTTTGCAGGAGGGTTTTTATTTCCTCTTTTCCATATAGCCGTATTAAGGTGCGGCCCTATCTTTACGCTGCTACCTTTCATATGTCTTATCATGAAATTCTTTATCGCGGTAATAGCTTTCTTTGATCTTTTGTAGTTTGGCTTCTTTATGAATTCCTTTCTTAATGGTATAGTGTAAGTCCTTTCTTCTGCCATTTTTATTTCTTAGCTTTAGTCTTTCTCCAGTTTCTTTTTATTGTGGTTATTCTTGCGGGATGCACCCTTCTTCCTGGCCCAAATATCTTTGGGATGAGCCAAAAGGGGGCCCATCTTGTTTGCCTGCCAGCCTTCGCTAATCTTTTCTTTTTTGCAAAATGTTTGTTTCTTGTCATTTGATAACTCTGAATCTTTCCTTTTTCGGCTGAAGTTGCTGCAACAGCCTTTTGAACTGCTCATCTGTCAGTTTATTGCTTAGTTGATTTGTTTGTGCTGCGTTCGCAATCAATGTGATTGCTTTGATTGCAATCTCTGGATGTGCGACCTTAATGTTTGAATATCTTTCAAGCGCCTCTCTTGCCATGAATTGTTTTGCAATCTGCTCAATCTGCTCAATTTGTTGTTTTATCTGCTGCTGCTTTTTTATCTCTTTAAGTCTTTTTTTCTTTAAGGCTTCTAGCTCATTATCGTGCATTTTTAGCTACAGCATCCAAAAATTTTTTGCCTTTCTCTGTGATCATTCTTCCCTTGTGACCTTTCTTTATTGTTTGCTGTATGAATCCTTCCTTCTCTAGTTGCTGTAATGATTTCCTTAAAATATTGCCAGAGCCTTTGTAAGTATGCTCTGGTTTATAGCCTCGGTCTTTTAATCCGCCATATTTTGTCCTTAATTTTGAAACACCTATTGGCCCTAATATGTAAATCTTTCTTAGTATAGACGCTGTTCTTACATACCAAAAATCCTTCTCAAAGGGGGGCCTTTCTTTTTGCCGGCCTGTCTTTGCAAATTTAATCCAAACTGGCGGCTTTATGCCGTCTACTTTTTTCAGTTCTTCCGCAGCTTTCTTTATGAGCTTGCCCGCTTCAACATCATATACGTTTATCATTTTTTATATTTTATTTCGCAGTTATTTTGAAAATAGTCTCTTTATATATTTATTCTTTTCAAAGTTTTTAAGTATGTATGCAAACAGTTACTAATTTAAATGTTGCTTTGTTTGTTTTTTCCATGGAAAATGATGAAACACTGTTGCCTTTCGAAAGGATAAAACGCGAGATTCTTGTAAAAAAAGACTCTGCTACAAATCCCGACTATGGCTCTATTCCCGAGTCTAGGCCGATTGAGAGGTTGATTGAATACGGCATTGTAAATGTAAACAAACCCCCGGGGCCTACTTCTCATCAGGTGTCTGATTACACAAAAAAGATACTTGGCTTGAAGAAAGCTGGCCACAGTGGGACCTTAGTCATATGAAGGAAATCCTGCTGTAACCGGCTGTCTTCCAGTAGCATTGGAAAAAGCTACAAGAGTGAATGAATTATTATTGAGCTGTGGAAAGGAGTATATAGGGATAATTAGGCTTCATAAAAAAATAGATGAGCAAAAGATTTATGAGAAAATAAAGGAATTTACAGGAAAAATTACGCAGCTCCCACCAAAAAGGAGTGCAGTAAAGAGGCAATTAAGAAAACGGGAGGTATATTATTTAAATATCCTCGAAATAAAATACAATAACATTTTGTTTAAAGTCGGGAGTGAGGCCGGTTTTTACGTCAGGAAACTGGCACATGATTTTGGCCTATCTCTCGGTGTTAACGCGCATCTCTCGCAGTTGGTAAGGACTAAAGTTGGCTGGTTTAATGACAAGAACTGGCATTCCTTAACAGAGCTTAAAGACGCTTATGAATTCTGCAAAAATGGCGACGAATCTTTATTGAGAAAAATAATATTGCCGTTTGAGAAGGCAGCAAGTCACGTGCCAAAAATCTGGGTGCTTGATTCTGCTATTGACTCCATATGTCATGGGGCAAAATTGGCCAGCCCAGGCATCTCGAAGCTACATTCATTGATAAATGCAAATGAAAAAGTTGCTATAATGTCCCTAAAGGACGAGCTTATAGGCACAGGAACCTCTTTAATGGCATCAGATCAGATTCTAAATGACCGAGACGGGATTGTAGTGAAAGTTGAAAAGGTATTCATGCCAGTAAACACATATCCAAAATACAAAAGAATTCATTCATAAAGAACCAGGTAACATTCTTTATGGTCTTTTAACTTGACAAACTTGCCTAAGATATCCTTAAGCTCTTCTATGTTGAATGTTTTTTCAAGTTTCTCTGTATAGTCTATTTTCCCGTAGTCTATTTTTTCATATACTCTAAGCTCCCTTAAATCTGTAAGGAATTCGAATTTCCTGTTTATTTCATATGTATGATCTTCCTTCGACAAATATCCTTTTTGTGTAAGAAGGTTAAGCATGTCATAAACTTCTGAAAAGTTAGCCCCGGACCTTGAAAAAAGTTCTGCTGCTGTAAATCTCTTAAGATTTAATGTGATAGAAAAAATTCTTGACTCTTTCGGCGTAAGATTAGTTTTTTGCAGGCTTAATTGAACTCCTGTGCCATTTTCTAATTCTCTGACTATATTGCCATTGTTTAGGTTTATAAGCAATGAAAAATCCCCATCTTTATAGCAGTTTAATAAGGCGCACGGGGTTAGTTTTATTTTTACATTTTTTACATTGTATATTATTTTGTAGTCATCCAATGTTATTTTCTGGTGAATCATGGGAATGAGCTCGCCGCTCGCCAGCATCGCCGCATTGTACTCTTTTTCATCTTTCACTTCATCAAGTATTTTTACTGCAGTTCCGCCATGCCTTGTTTTTCTAGGCCTTATATTAACGAGCAGGGGCATATCAACAATTCCAGTTATCATTGCTGTGCCTACAGGAATGTTTATGATTTCTTTTTCAGTTTCTTGGGTGATGCCTTCAACTGAGGCAGATATGGCCCTTACATCATTTGGATTTGTTGTCTTTAGTATTATTTGTGTGCTGCACTGGCTTATCGCGCTCTTATCCACCCTTGAAGGCCTTTGTGTAACTAAACAAGCCCCTAGCCCGAATTTTCTTCCCTCGCTGAATATCTGCCTTATTACACCAGAGCTTTTTGACTCTCCAAAGCTCCTTTCTGGAATGTAATTATGGGCCTCTTCTATAACCAAAAAGAATGGGGGTATGTTTCCTTTCTTCCTCTGCAAAAAAAGGTCATTCAGAATCTTATAAACGATAATCTCCTGTATGTCTTGCTGCATGCCCCTCAAGTTAATTATAGATAGGCTTCCTGATCTGACAATCTCGTGCATATGTGTAGGGCTCTCTGAAAATAAATTCAGCTTCTGCAGATATTCTATTATATTTATTAAGGTCCATTTCGCATTGCTTTCTTGCATCTCTAAAGCAAGTAATAATTCATTTAAGTCAAGCCTGGATTGCTGCATCGAATTTAAGCCGGCATACAAGGTTCCTAGCTGCATGCTGCTTAATTTTCCAGGCAGCATTTTTATTAATTCATGCGCACTTAAATTTGTCACATCCAGTTTTAATGGTCTTGCATCTGTATTACTTTCAACATCCGGGCTGAACTCAATTATTCTTTTTAAATAACCAGTAGGTTTTAATGCAATTTTCTCAAGTTTTTCTAAATCAGTATGATTGTCATTCGGCAGTTTTAAGGAATTATACTCGCCATGAGGGTCAATCACAATAACGGGAACATTTCTATCAAGAAGCTCTTCTAGCAACACTCCGGTAACATAGCTCTTCCCGGATCCTGACTTTGCCAATATGCATAGATGTTTTGTGATTAGTTTATTGATGTCAAGAAATATCTTTATATTGTCATGTCCGTCCAGGTTGCCTATGTAAGCGTGATTTTTGTCTTCTTTAAGCCCTATAATCTCACTTATGAAATCGTCTTGTGCTTCCAAAACTTCGGTGCCTTGCTCAAAGGGATACCTTAATCCCCTTAATATACCATTAATGTCCCTAAACCCAATAACTAAGCAATGTGCTATGGCCTCTTTTTCCTTCTCTATCTCAATTATCTGCCCAAGTATAAAATTTTCCTGTAACATCGCCTGCACATATTGAAATTTCTTTGCATTTCCAGATATTAAAAACTTGAATTCTGTGGTTGAACTCTTGCCCGTTATTTTGCCAAGCATCATTTTGCAGAACAGAGAATTTGATGAATTTGATAAAGTTTATAAATATTTATAAATTCGGACAGTGATTGCCAAGCAATAATTCTATGGTAAACATCATTAAGATAGATAAGGAATCTGGAATCCCGCTTATAGGTGTAATAGCCTTCGGCATCATAGACCGAGGAACAAATATGCTCCAGGTACGTGCAACAACAGCATGCAACGAAAAATGTCCTTTTTGTTCTACTAATGCAAACAATTTCTCAATCCACCCTAACAACTATATAGTCGACCCTGATTACTTGATTGAATGGCTAAAATATGTAATAAAGTTAAAAGAATGCGATGACATAGAGGTTAACTACGACAGCGTAGGCGAGCCATCTTCCTATCAACACTTAATTTATTTGATATCTGAAATATCAAAAATTCCCGAAGTAAAAAAAATCTCGATGCAAACAAACGGCACCTTGCTCAATGACAAAAAAATTCTTGAGCTTGAAAGAGCGGGCCTTAATAGGATTAATCTATCTGTAAATACCCTTGATCCAGAGCAGGCAAAATTGCTCAGCGGCTATGAAATTTATGACATAGAAAAAATTAAGGGCCTCGCTAAATTTATCAAAACTACAGGAATAGAGCTTTTGATTGCTCCGGTTTGGCTTCCAAAGATTAACGACCAAGGCATTATTGATTTAATAAAATTCTGCAAGGACATTAATTGCTTGATAGGCATACAGAAATATGAAGTCTATAAGTATAGCAGAAAAATGAAAAAAGCCAAGCAGGTTAACTTTTACAAGTTTTATAGACAGCTTGAAATCTGGGAAAAGGAATTTGATATCAGGCTTAAAATAGACTCGAAAGACTACAAACTGCACAAGGCAAAAAGAATCCCTGTAGATTTTGAGGTAAATGAAATTGTGCGTGCAAGTATAGTTGCCCCGGGCTGGATTAAAAACCAGATGATTGCTGTTGCAAAAAACAGGTGCATTACAATAGACAATTGCACCCTTCCAATAAAAAACACGGCTAAAATAAAAATCACAGAAAACAAAAATAGTATTTATTTGGCAAGGCTAATTTAGAAGTAACGGCTTTGCACGATAACTAATTCCTGCCAGAAAAAGGGGATTAATTTAGTGCAAAGCCAAAGGTAACAAAAAGTTTATATATGAGTATTGTAAGAGTTTAAGCTATAAAAACACAAAAGGGGGTGTTAAATAAAATGGCAAAATCATTCGGTGCATGGGCATTTTTGATCGGTGTTATTTTAGCCGTAGTAATAGGCTTGATAAGCGGAGGCGAAATAAGTGCTCTATGGACTGCTGTACTAGCAGTAATAGGTTTAATAGTAGGTCTATTAAACGTAACAGACAAAGAGGTAACTCCATTCATGATGGCTGGAATCGTACTAGTTATTGCCAGCGGGTTTGGTGGCGATGTAATGAAGAGTGTCCCACTAGCAAGCGGAGTATTAAATGCAATAAACATTTTGTTTGTGCCGGCCACAATAATAGTTGCCTTGAAATCAGTCTTTTCATTAGCTAAAAACTAAGAGAAAAGGCTTTTTTTCTTTTTCAATTTCTTTTTTCTTTAAATTTTTAAAATGCAAAGCAATATAAATATAAACCGTAAAAATAGGAATCATGTTGCCTGAAGAGCAGTTAAGAAAGCAAAGGCTTGAGAAATTGAATTCTTTAAAAGAACTAAAGCAAAATCCTTATGATTACAGCTATAAAAAAACCCATGCAACCATTGAAGTGCTTGAAAAATTTAAAAGCCTAGAAAAAGAAGAAAGGGCGAATAGGAAAGTCTCTATTGCTGGCCGTATAATGACCTTAAGGGTTATGGGCAAAGCTTCTTTCGGCCATTTGCAGGATCAATCTGGGAGGATACAATTCTATATCAAAGAAGAAGACAGTCCTGAAAACTACAAGGTATTCAAGAAACTAGATTTGGGAGATATTATAGGTATAGGCGGCATTGTCTTTAGAACAAAAATGGGAGAGATCACAGTTTGGTGCAAGAAAATCAGGCTTCTTACAAAATGCTTGCATCCATTGCCGGAAAAATGGCATGGTTTGCAAGACATAGAAACTAGGTACCGGCAACGCTATCTTGACTTGATAGTAAATCCCGATATAAAGAACATATTTAATAATCGTTCACAAATAATTAATGCAATCCGTGAGTTTTTGGTAAAGCAAGGCTACATCGAGGTAGAAACACCGATATTACAGCCGATTTACGGCGGCACAAATGCCAGGCCATTTGAATCTAAATTAAACGCCTTGAATATGAAAGTTTTCATGCGTATTTCAAACGAGCTTTATCTAAAGCGTTTACTGGTTGGGGGTTATGAAAAGATATTCGAATTCTCCCAAGATTTCAGGAATGAAGGCATCGACAAAACCCATAATCCAGAATTCTTGCTCATGGAAACAATGTGGTGCTATGCAGACTATACTGATAATATGGGCTTAACAGAAGATTTAATCGAGTATATTGCAAAGAAAGTCCTTAAAACAACAGTAATTGAGTATCAAGGGAAAAAAATCGATCTCAAAAAGCCATGGAAAAGATACCGGATGATTGACGCCATAAAGCATTTCGCAGGCATAGACTTTGAAAATTCAAGCGATTCAGAAATACATGAAATAATGAGGAAGAACAAAATAGAATATCCTAATGAAGAATTCTCCAGAGGCCTTGCGATGGAGCTAATATTCAAATATTTGGTAGAGCCTAAATTAATCCAACCTACGATAATATATGACTATCCAAAAGAAACCAGCCCTTTGTCTAAAAAGCATCGTTCTGATCCAAGGTTTGTTGAGCGTTTTGAGCCTTTCATAAATGGCTGGGAAATGGGAAACTCATATTCAGAGCTGAACGATCCTCGCGAATTAGAGCAAAACTGGAAACAGCAGGAATCAAAGCATCAAAAAGGCAACATAGAAGCGCAACGTCTTGATAATGACTTCATAAGAGCCCTTGAATATGGTATGCCTCCTGCATCCGGCCTTGGGCTCGGCATTGACAGGCTAGTCATGCTATTTACTAATTCAGAGTCTATAAGGGATGTTATTTTGTTCCCTTTCATGAAACCTGAAAACAATTAGGGGGTGATTAAAATGGGAGATTTATTAATAGTAAGAAGTAAGATAAAGAACATAGTACTAAAATACGGAAAAGAAAAAGAAGTGAGAAACGTAGCGGCAAATTTTGGAGAAGCTCTAAACATAAAAGTAGAGCAGTTAATTGCAGATGCAGTGAAAAGGGCCGCACTAAATAAAAGAAAAACCGTAGAATCTCGAGATATGTGAAATGGGTTCTAAGAATAAAGGCACTCGTGCAGAACGCGAATTGTTCCACATGTTATGGAACAATGGATGGGCTACCTTAAGGTCTGCTGGTTCTGGCTCGACTCCCAAGCCAAGTCCAGATTTAATCGCAAGCAACAATGAACGGATTCTTGCCATTGAGTGCAAATCAATAAAGGGAAACAGCAAATATTTTGACAGAAAAGAAATTTCTGAGCTGATAGAGTTCAGTAAGCTGTTTGGTGCAGAGCCTTGGCTTGCTGTAAGATTCGACAACAATGGATGGTTCTTCATCATCCCAGAAGACCTAAAAGTTACAAAGTCTGGCAATATGTCGATATCGCTTGAAAAAGCAATGAAGAATGGCCTGAAATTTGATGATGTGATTAGTTCTAATAAATAAAAGTGTTATAGAAAATTTTATAAAAGACAATTCTGGCAGTTATTTTATGATAAAAATCCGTACAGTAATAGAGATAGCAGGCTTTCCAAAAGAGCATATTGAGCAGGCTATGCAAAAGATCATGGCCAACTTAAAGCAGGAAAAAGACCTTATAATTTCAAAGGCCTCAGTAGCCGATATTAGGCAATTACAAACTATGTGGTCTATATTCTCAGAATTAGAGCTGGAGTTTAACTCTATAAACCCGATGCTTAACTTTTATTTTGACTACACCCCCTCATACATAGAAATTTTAGAGCCGCAAGAAATGGAATTAAAATCCATAGATTTCGCGAACTTTATAAATGACCTGCTGGCAAGATTGCACCAGTACAATTCAATAGTTGCAAACATGAACGCTGAAAATATAGTGTTAAAGAAAAAGCTACAAGCCACACCACAAGTTCAGCAGCAGGCTCAGAAAGAAAATTCTGCGCAGAAAAAGCAAACTAAGCCAAAAAAATAATCATTTCCTGAGATGCTTTGAGATTATTTCATCGAATTTATTTTCCTCAGAGGGTTTTTTCCTTTTCTTTTTTAGCAGAAAAAATATTAACAAGAGACAGGCTGCAATCGCGAAAAACAATATTATGTAATTAAATTTTCTTTTTTTATTTTCAGTTTCAGTCACACTAGTTGTATTGTTCTGTGAAGATGCATTGTTCTCTTGAGTTGTATTCAAAGCATCATCTTTTACATGTATAAATATCGGGTATTTTAACACATTACTGTCATAGTTAAGTATTATGCTTCCATTAAATTGCCCGCTGCTTTTATTTTTTGCGCCATTGATGCTAAGCGAAATTTCTATTGACTCATTTACTGCCAGCAATGAAAAGGATCTTTTTCCGATATCAAGAATTTCATCTAAATTGCCATCTAAGGATGCAATTACATTATTTATAGCTACTTGCCCAGAATTCTTAAAATACAGCGGCCCTTCTATGCTCTGATTTCCAGAGATTATCAAATTTATGGATAGTTTTTCATTGATGCTTTTCAGTATAGGGGTTTGCTGTTTTACTAGTGGGGCATTTTTTATATAGATGGGGATTCTGTAAATTCTGTCAGCATAATGAACAAGCACATGTCCATTAAAACCATAGGAATAATCATATTTCTTGTCTAATAATATCTGGAGAGTATAAGAATTATTAGTCTGCATATTTATCTCGTAGGAGCTTAATTTTGCAAAATTTTCAGAGGTTATCTTTATGGGCAGGGGGTTCATATTGTTTTTTAATGAAACAACATATGAATTCTTTTCATTTACATCTTCTACATATAAGATGCCTGGATCTATTGAAACGCTATAATTGCTGTCTTGCACACTAAATTCTGCAGTAATGTTCTTCTCTACCAAAATGCCATTTTCAAATAAAGGCACTTTGTATACTATTAAGCTATAATTCCCTTCCTTGAAATTTTTATTGGCATCAAAATAAAAGAAATTATTGTTTTTGTCTATTTTAATTAAGGAAATTGCGATGTTAATCTTCTCAGAATTATTGTCTAATAGGCTTATATCACTTAATACCAATTCCTTGTCAGATCCATAAAGGTTTATGTTGCCTTGCACCGTTTCCCAAATAGAATAATTGTTTCTTTCAATATTTATGCTTGCCCCTAGGGAAGTCTGTGCAAATAGAAGTAAAACAATAAAGACATACTTTAACATATTACTTTTTGCCCAAAATGTCTTTTGCTTTTTTAATGGACTCATCTAGTTCCTTTTCCAGCCGATCATCCATGTAATTTCGTGGCACAGATTGTATCTGCCTTGGTTGTTGCATAGGCTTCGGCTGCTGCACACCATATATTTGTTTTGTCATCTGGTTTGGTGGCGCTTTCTTTAATTTTAGTTTTAAGCCGCCTTTTTTCTTGACGAATAGTGCCAATAATCCTATAATCAATATTAAAACAATTGCAATGATCCAAAGAGGGAACTTATTTTTTTCACACCTGCTTATTTTATTATTGCAATTATATCCTTTCTCGCAGTCGTCATTAGATGCGCAGAATCCTTCTATATCAACACAGGTTCCGTCTCTGCATTCTTTTCCACTACCACAGCCATCATCAGAAGTGCACTCTGGCTCTATGCTAGTGCATTTGCGTGTTGCTGCGTCGCAGCTCTCACCATTGCTGCATGGGTTGTCTTCATCGCAATAGCCAGTCTTGATTACACATTCATTGTTTATACAGCTATAAATGGCCTTGATTGGGCAATCATCACTAATTTCGCATTGTTTGGTTATTTCTTTGCACCTGCAGTTCGAACATTTCTCGTTTTTATTGCAATTAGTGTCGTCCCCTGATTTTGAGGAATTGCTTAAATAAGCTGCATCACATTCTTCAGATCCTTCAACTATCTTATTGCCGCAGGTGCTTGTTGAAATTGTTTTATTCGTCCTGCTTCTTGAAAAGTCTCCTGCTATGTCCAGGATTGCCATCGCAGTCTCCCTTACTTCCCCATTCCATGAGCCATATTTTAAAGTTCCTTCTCTGTCATTCTGTTCTCCCTTAAGCCATTCAATTCCTAAATTAGAAGGCCCTGTAGATTTCCCTTGTTTTTTCAAGGAATAGGATATAAAGGCCGTGTCATAAATTGAATCGTCCCAAGAGCCTGTAAAGTTGTTTTGCGTTTCTTGCAGGTATTCTGCATAATTATTACTGTTTGTTATGAGCAACATTAAAGCTCGGTCCATATTATTGTTGTCTCTTAGATTTGCCTTCAGATAAGGCAAGGTATACAACTGACTTGTTTTTCCAATTGTTGTTAATGCCCATGAAGCATATAATGTACTGTCATAATTTCCGAAATAGGTATTCTCGATTGAAAATGTCGCAAACCTAGTATTCGGCTTGCTGTCTAGAATATAGTAATTATTGTCCTGTTTGTATATTAAGGAGATATCTGCCGGACCGAGGTTGTTGCAGTTTACGCTTAATGTATCATTCATGCCTATGTTGAAATTTGCGCAGGTCTGCAAATCAATCCATGTGTTTACTCCATTGATATTGCAATTAACACCATTGCTATCAACTTCAAATTCAACGCCTTCGTTTTCATTTAATGAAACAGTGCATTTTCCAGAGTTCGTTGTTTTTATTTGGACCAGCCAGTTTCCTGAAGTGGCTGCCTGGATTTGTTTTCCTAGCAACCATTTAGCAGATTTAGTGACATCATTGCCAGTTTTATATAAAGCTAGGGCCGCAAAGCTCGTGTCTATGATATTACCGTTCCATGATCCATCGTCGCTCTGCAAGTTTTTTAGTCTGTCGATAGCAAATTGCTGGTTATAGTTTCCAGTACCTAAAGCCAATATGCTCAATGACAATCCGTCATATCCTATTTCTGGATTAGTTGGATCGAAGTTTTTTTCACCCAAGGTATTATTGAGCCATTTGTAGCTTTGTGCCAGGCTAAAGTTCTGCGCTTCCGCATTGACAATAAGAAGGCTATTAAGGAAAATAAAAATGTTGATTATAAAAATTAGATTTTTTTTGATCATTATAACCTCTTTTTACAACTATAAAATGGGTCTATTTGTTTAAAAATCTTTCTATAAATCTATTGCATATATGGAAATAAAAAATGCAAAATTGTTTGCTAAAGGAAAACGGTCGTATATTTATGTAAAAAAAATAGAGAACAAGATTATCGCATATAAGGTTGCAATTGACATTAAAAGAACCATGAACGTAATTAAAAATGAAACTAGGTTCTTAAAAATGCTCAACAAGTATAAGATAGGCCCAAAATTAATTGATCATAATAAAAGCTATGTTGCCTATGAATTTGTTAGTGGAATGCCGATACTCGAATGGGCCAAAAAAGCTAATAAATTAGGTATCATTAAAGTGCTGAAAAATTTAATGAAACAATGCTTTGTCATGGACAAGTTAGGTATAAACAAAAAAGAGCTTCATCATCCTATAAAACACATAATAATCAAAGATGAACTCCCTGTTATGATAGATTTTGAAAGATGCTACTATACAAAAAACCCAAAAAATCTGTCGCAGTTCAGTCAGTTCTTAATCTATGGAAAATTCAGCGGAGTGCTGAAAGAAAAAAATATACGTCTGGACGAGAAAAAATTTATGGGCAATATAAAAAAATATAAAAAAAATTTAAACCTGGGAAGTTTTTTAGAGGTTATAAATTCATTAGGCTAGTCTAAGTTAATCATTTCTTCTTTGATCTTTGATATTTTTGTGATTTTTTCGCTGATACTAGACATCCTTTCTTGCAGTTCTGATTTTCTTTTGCTGAATTTACCTTCCATTGCCCCTATTTTCGCAATATTGTTCTTTAAGTTTATCTCTTTAGTTTGGGATTTCCTCAGCAAGTCTTGCACATATTCCATATCCTTAGACAATTTCTCTTTTTCGCTTTTTAGCTTATAAAGTTCTTTAGAAAGATCCAATAATGCTTCCTTAAGAATAACTTGCTTCTTCGCAGAATTCTTTTTTTTCATCAATTATGCACCTTCTTTTAGATTTATTTACCTAATCAAATATTTAAACCTTACTCTTTTTGACTTTTCTTAAAAGGCTATCTATTCTTTCTTTGCCTTTGTTGTATGACTCAAGGCTTATATATTTAAGTTTATAACTTTCTTCAAGTAAGCTTTTTTGCTTGAGTAGCTTTTCATAGACATCATCTTTTTTTGCTTCTAAAGATGCTGTTTTTGGCTTTGTTTTTTTAGAATACCTAAATGTGGTGTATATTTTAACAGCTTCTTTTTCTTCTTTTGTCTCTAGCTTCTTTATTTTTCTGTGCTGCATGGCTAGAATTGCAATTATTAATAGCAGAAGGATTACGAAAATAAAAAAGAAGTTTGTTCCGCTATATGGGAGTCTTAATCCGGGCTCTTCTACGATTTTCTCTATAGAAATTTTTGGGGGGGAAGTAGCTGGAAATTCTGGTATATGTAATGAGGTAAAGCTCATGTATTTTCCATCAAATTTAATAGAGAGGTCATCTGTATTGTCCAAGTCCAGGTCTAGTTTCACTAATTCGTCTAGTCTTACATAGAATTTAAAGTCTAGAATAGACAGCGCTAGGCTATTATTAAAGTATCCATTATTGGTAAACGTATAGTTAGATCCTGGAAAAATTGCAACATACTTATCTTGGGGGTATGACTGCAACGTATAATAATTCTTGTAAATAAAATTGAGTATATGCGTCACTGGAGTTCTCTCACCGCCAAAACCGCCGCCGCCACCTCCTCCGCCGCCGCCAGCACCGCCGCCTAGACTAGGTGATGGTTCATTAATTACAACTTCAACAGTGCCTCCCAAAGACGCAGCTCTTCCAGTTATATCATATTTTTTTTCAACATAATAAGAAACAAGAATAGTATTTATCAATGTAATTACCATGAACAACGCCATAAATACAGCAATTACATTATTCGATATCTTCCTCATTATAAGACCCTCCAAAGGTAGATATCTAAATAACCTTCATATTTGCCATCTTTTGCACCTGAGGGTATTGTCAGATATGCCGTGATGGTTTTTCCTTGGTTTTTGTTTAAGATAAAATCATTATCACTAAGGCTTATCCAGTCTAGGTTTGAAATTAGTGAAACCTTGCATTTATTGCAGTCCATATTCTTTATATCGAATTCTCTAAAGCCTCTATTGCCTTGTTGCAGAGTTCCAAAATGCAATGCATCTTGGTCTGTATTAAATCCGAGATGATCCCCTATTGTGAAGTCTATTTTTAATCTTTTATAAGAATATAAAGATGTTTTTTGGATTAGTAACACGCTAACTGCTATAGAGACTAGGATTACAATAACAAATAGAAAAAAAAGGTTTTTTATTCTCATTTTGTATTCCTTTTATACCTCTTGAATTTTATTAGATTTAATATTACAATGACTAATAGTAATATTATCACAAATATCAGTAAAGTTTGTGTGGTCATCATGCTCTTAAACAAATTTCTGGTGACATAAACATTAAATTCTTTTTCAGTAACCTTGTCTTCATAAAATAATTTGGCTTTGGCTTCATAATCTCCTACGTCTATAGAAGAAGTGTCCAAAAAAACCTGGAAATCCCTTATAGAAAACGGGTCTATGCTGATTTGTGAGCTCTTTAGCTGCAAGATTTCATTTTTCGTGTTTAATTCCACTAAGGCGTAAGCCTCTACAAAGTCATTTGACTGGCTTTGTGCGTGAATAATTATTTTACCAATGGTTCCCTTCTCTATGTAATTCCCGGTGATGTTTATTATATCGACAACTAAATCGCCGAGCCTGAACTCTTTCTGAAGAATATCAGAACCGCCGTCATATTTTATTTTTGCAACTGCCCTGTAAATTCCATACGGCTTATTTCTAGAGTCCCATTGCAGTTCTATTGTCTGCGCCGAGTTTGTTTCTAAGTTTTCGATGCTTCCATGAATTTCCCCGGCTTTTTCGTTGTTGCTATCAAAAACATCAAGGTCTATATCTGCCTTAAGCACTTTCTCGCTTCCACGATTTACCAATTTTATGATGAAATTTACGGGCTCGTTTACCTTTACGCTTCTTACATCAAGTGTGCCTTCAATGTATTTTCCTGGATACGGAACCATCACATTTATAACATATTCAACGCCTATCACAGCAATGATTCCAGAATTAGGATTTTCAGGAGTTTGAACAACTACAATCCCAGCCTTGTGTATTCCTGGCTTTAATTCTGGTGGTATTATCATTGTTCCCCCAATAGGGATCCATTTTCCAGTGCTCAAGATTATTGACTTATTTGAGGTAATTTTTATGCTCTGATTTAGTTCTTCAGTTGCATATAAGGAATAATAGCCAATAGCATTTTCTTCTCTTATTCCTCCAACATTAAATCCCCAATATACTGTTTTTCCAGGTTCATAATCAATGTTCAGAATAGGGGGAGATATAAGAAGGGCTCTCGTATTATTGACCATTAAAAAAAAGAAAATCAAGACAAAGAACAATATTACCTTCTTTTTCATAATATTAATATGAAGATAATTTTATTTAAATATATTCCTATTAAAGCTATGCGCACGTATCTGCAGATGCAGTGAAAGTTATTGTGGCATTCTTCTTCCCGCTAGGCTCATCGTTTGGAACAGTTATGTTAACATGCACCAGAACGCTGTCTGAGCCGTCCGTGAAGTTTAGTCTGCATATTGCCCCGGAATCTGCGCTAGATTGGAACATTCTCCATAATCCGCAAGTTGCATTTGGCCCGGCCCCGCTCTGTGCGCAGAATAGCCCAGTTGGGTAGCTTAATGAGCAGTTTCCCTTGTATATTCCAGCTCCGGCATTTATATGAGTTACATTATAAGAGAAAAATTTGCTTGGTACACCACCTTGTGTAGACGACCATATATTGGCTGCAGCTATCGAAACATTAATCAGTCCTGTGCCGTCATTTGTTATGTTAAATGGGCCTGAATTATCCAAATCAGCGGCAGTTAATGTTGTTCTAGCATCCCCGGGCATGGCACTTGTAAAGTTTACATTCCCTCTAGCAAAGCCTATTCCTGCAGTGCAGTTAATTGATACATTTACTTGTCCGTAAAGTGTAGTGGTTGTAGCTGCAAATCCTGTCAACGGCGAGAGTTTCGAGATGCTAATCCACGTGCCAACTATAGAAATAAAGATAGTTACTGCAATTAAAACCACCAAAACATTGTTTGAGATATCTCTTTTTTGGACATTATTAGCCATTACTCACCACCTTGTTTTCTCGGAACTACTTCTACTGCTACATATCCTGTGCTAGACACAGGAGGACTAACTATAATATTTTTCTGAATGGTTTTTTCTACAGTGATTGGTTGAATATTGCCGATATAAACAGTAACAAAATAAGTGCTGGCTAAAGAAACGAATATCGCAATTATTACTAAACCTATGACTATCTTATTAGAAACCTCTTTTCCCATATTTGATTTAATAAATAATATATAATTTATAAAGCTTTCGCAGAATAAAGTTAACTATAGTTACTAACAATTATATAAATTTCCCTTATAATTTTTTTGTTTATGCCATAAAAAGTAATACTATTCTTATTTAAATGGGGTATTTCAATTTGCCTATATGGCTTTCCAAAAACTCTCCCCATATCTAGCCCGCATAATTTGCTTTCCTTAGTCTTAAACCTAGGCGCTATAAACACTACTCTTGAATTATCTTTGATAACATATTTCAGGCTTTCAAAGAATTTCGAATATAATGATTCTAGTTCATTGCATAGTTTTCTTGCTTCCTTTAACGACAAAGTTTTTCTTATATACGGACCTAAATAAGGTTCTGTTACAACTATATCTACAAAATTCTTTTCTAAATGTCTATTAATATTCCTTGAATCGCCCTCTATAATTTTAAAATTATTTTTGAGATTGAATCTTTTCTTTGTCCATTCCAGGTTTTTCCTGGTTTGCATCACGCTTTGTTTGTCATTGTCTATCCCAATGACATTTAGTTTCATCAGCATTGCGTTCTGCAATATGGCGCCGATTCCGCAAAAAGGATCCAGTAATGTCTGGTTTTCTTTTGCTCCAGACAAGTTAATCAGTATTTTCGCAAGTCTTGTTGAAGTGATCTTCAAGAAATCATTTTCTGGGCGTTCTTCTAAAAGCTTATAGGCTCTTGGATCAGAAACCGAAATTGTTAATGCTACATAATATGAGAAAACTACCAAGTCGATTATTCCATATCCTGTTTTATGCAGTTTCTTTGGGCTTTCGCTGTTTACAAAAGTCTTATATGTGAACTTTATGTGCTCATCTTTCAAAATGTTGCCAAATATCTCCTTTACTCTAGTTGCCAGCTGGGAGTTGTTATAAACACTTAAGGAAAATTGTATTTTTTTGTTGTCGGGGATTTCTATTTTCCTTAAGTCTTGCTCTAAATTGCTGTTTACAGAGATTATTCTGCCTATCTTAACTGTTCCGCCGAGCCTGTTTATAAGGTAGTTTGTGTCTACATTGTTTTTAATTGACAAAACTAAGATTCTTTCTTTTTGAAAGCTTATTTTATATTCAATATTCATAGAATGCAATAGCACAAAAACTTCTGCTTTGCCAAGTTCTATATCTCTTCCCAGTACAAATAAATAGTCGTTGATTTCAATTGCCATCTAGAGAAATAAAGTTTACTTGCCCATTTAAGTGTTTTTCTAAGTATTCCTTTCCTTTTTTGTTTAACCTTCCATTGCTCAAGAATATAGTATGGAGCTTTTTCTGCTGCCCTGAACTATACGCCAGGGCCAAATCGCTTTCAGAGATTGAAGCTTTGTTTTTTGCCTTTAAATAAAAGAATAAGTCGCCGATGCTGCTTGGGATCTTGACTATATAGTCTACTTCCTTATTGGTTTTTACTATGCTTGTTTCTATTATGCTTATCTTCAGTTTTTGGAAATAAGCGCTAACAATATTAATAAAGTCGGAGTTTTCTTCTTTCCTCTTTTTTCTGGCAGGTTTTTCTTTTTTCTGCAGTTCTATCTTGGTTTCTTCTCTTTCATCTGTGATTTCATTCAGTTTTTTTTGTGCTATAATCTCGGGTTTTTCTTCAGTTTTGTCCGCTTCAATGTGCTCTTCAGCTTGCGCTTCTTGGACCGGAGGTTGTTTTAATGTGCTTAATATTTCTTCCACCTTAGAGTTTACTTCTTCATTTCCGGAAAGGTACCATTTCCAGAATAATTCCTTATTTCCTTCAAATTCAACCTCTATCGGCACTGCATAATCTTTAATTGCTCTTAATGCAACTCTCTGCCAGGGCAGTATATCTATATCCATTAATACCCTCTTTTCCCTAATAAGCTCATACGCTTCTTTCTCCTTGCTTGGAAGAAACTGGCTTGCTGCTTGCAGCTTTGATTCTTGGCCTTTCACATAATAAAAAGGGCTTCCGCCTTTTTTTGTGTTGCTTATGATAACATGATTATTGGCGGCTAATTCAGAAAGCATCGCTCCGGCAAATATTATGTCAGTATTAATGTATTTTGACACCTGAACAGGCAATACTGGCCCATTAGTTCTTATAAAGTTCAGCAGCTTTTCTCTGTTCGGTTCCATAAAAGTAATGAATAAACAAAACTATAAAAATCTTTTTCTAATTCTAAGGCTTTTTCCAGGAAATTTCGTAATAGGTAGTATCGTCTTCATCATCTACTATTCCTATAAGAAGCCTTTTTCTAGTACTATGCGCAACCCTGTTTTTTGCGGCAAATTCATGCCATGAAAATACGCTGGACTCATGGACTGGATACAGAATCCATTTTGCGTGATCCTCGCCAGGCTTCACTCCGCGCTCATACACCCTAAAGTCTGCCCCGAATTTCAGCGCGGTTTTTATTATATAGCCTCTGCTCCTCATATCCCTAAACACACAATACCTAATCCAGAAATTAGGCTCATGCTTTCTTGCTTTTTTTACAAAATACTCAAAGTCAATCTTTTTATTTTTTGTATCAAGCAGCGTTAATTTTCCTTTTTCCAGCAAAAAGAGCGCTTCCACCAGAGAATATTTTATTTTATTGTCCTTTAATTCTCCAAATCGGCTCTGCTCGTATAAAGACCTAGTTTCTTGAGTATCATCTGCTATGATTCTATCTTCAGAAAAATAGGCCATTGCGGTTTTTGTTTCTCCTTCCATGTCTATGGTTTCTTTTTTTGCCATAAGTTGCATAATAGTAAATTATTTAAAAATATTTGGGTTTTGAATAAAATTATTTTTAGGGGTCATTTCTAGCTCTTTTAGGTATTCTTCTATGTATTCCTCATCTTCTTTTGCTAAACGTTGGCCATATTCTCCGGCTCATTTTTCTTTATTTTTTCAAATTTTATATAGATTTCACTATACTTCCAGGTTTCCATCCCTTAGGAATTTTATAGCTATTATCAAGAATAGTTGCTTGAGAGATTCTACTTATCACAAATGTTCTTTCTTCATTTCTTAAGTGACAATAAGCAATGATAAAATTAGGATCAAATTTGTAAATAGAGATTTTTCTCCATCTAATTTCATCAGATGAAAGACTATAGTACTTAATTTTTGCACATTTCCTTTGTTCATACGCTTTTTTTAATAAGTCTTTGATAGATTTTAAATCATAAACATATTTATTATTTTTTCTTTTGGTAATTTTTTCTAAAATCTCTTTTGCTTCTTTATCTTTGAATTTAGTTAAAATTTGTTTTAGTCTCTTTTTTTGAGATTTTGTAAACGAGACCATTTTATTCTAGGAAAAATTCATATCCCTTGGCAATAGTTTTATTTTTAGATATTATTGATTCGAATAACTTCGATTGTTTTTCACTAATCTCTTGATTGTATTTTGCTTCTATTAGCGAGTCTTTTGTTATAAAATCTATTTCTATTGAGTTTTCAAGATAATAAGCGGGATTTTTATCTTTAATCTTTAAAAATACGAGGTTTTCATAACTTGCTCCCAAATCTTTGAATTCAGTTATAATATTTTTTATTCCCACATCACCAATATAGATTTTTTTAGGAGAAGTTACTCTTTCATTTGCAGAGTTAGAATATCTATCAACAATATAAAACAGATATGCTTTTTCAAAGTAGCTGACATATCTTTTAACACTGTCAACTGAAATCTTAAGTAATTTCGCAAGTTTATTATAGCTCATCGGCTTTCCAACTCTCTGACATAAAAGAACAAATAATTCTTTTACAGATTTTTCTCCAGATATTTTGTGATAAGCGATTATATCCTTGTATACAATGCTTTCAACTAATTCGTTTAAATAAGCTCTGTCTTCTGTTAAAACATAATAAGGAATCCCCCCGATTTTCAAATAATCCTTGAAATAGCTCTCTAGTTTTGCTTTGTCTGCTTTGCCTATTTTTGCCTCCTTAAATTGTAAAAATTCTTGGAAATTTAATGGCATTACTTCTATTGTCCTAGTTCTTCCTGTGAGAAGGGCCTTTTTATCCCTCATCAAAGTAGCAATTGATGAAGAACAAATGATTTTTATATTTTCATTATCATATAAACTCTTTAGTTCTTGTTCAAAGTTATCTCTAGAAGTAACTTCATCTAAGAATAAATAGAAAAAATCTGTTACAGATTTCTTATGGAGTTTTCGATACTCTTCAACTAATTGATGGATCGAATATTCTAGAAGATTAAAAGAGTCAAGCCTAATAAAGAGAATATCATCAGGCCTTGTATTGGTTAATAGCTTGCTTATTGTCTGCATCAATATGGTGGTTTTTCCAATTCTTCTTAATCCTGTTAAAAATATAATCTCCTTGCTTTTGATATTCCTAAATATCTCTTTTAAGTAAATATCGCGGGGTATGCTTTCTTCTTCAAATTTTCCTTCCCACCAAGGATTTTGCTTATAAATTTCTGACTCAGTATCCATGAAGATTACAAAACTTTGAACTTTATAAACTTTACTATGTTATAGTATAGTTTATTATATTGCTTTAATATGACATAATAAAGTTAAATATGTGACTTTATTATAAACAAAATTATTTTTGGGAGTCATTTCTGGCTCTTTTAGGCGTTTTCTAGACAATACGCTAAGTTTCTTGTCTATCTTCCAATGCAAAAATCTAAACTTAAATTAATCTTTGTAAACATACAACCCCCCAAGAAAATCATGTGTGAATACAATGGTGCCCTTGTAGAATATTTTTTCACTACCTTTAAATTTTTTAATATCTCCGGTCACATTACAAATATACTTCCAATCACCGTTCTGAAATACTTTTGGTCCTCTTGGTTGAAATGAATTTACTTTATTACCCGCAGACATAGCTTTTTTCAGAAAATCAAAAGTTTCGTGAACAAATTTAGTATTGCTATGATGCTCTAGTCCCATTCCACCACCATAAATCTGAACCCAAAATGGTTTCTGATTGTACCAAACTACTTCCCTACCCCACGATTGAAAGAAACCACCATAGCTATCCTTATAATACCATTTGTCATTTGGATTACCATATTCTAGTTCCTTCATTCCTTTTTCAGCTCTTTCTGGATCTAGATTAGGTCCGCCGCCAGCATAAGTTGCTAAGGCAGATTTTCCTAAGAATTTATTCAATTCTTCTAACAGATTTTTCATAAACTTATAATCATGATAAGCAATATAATATTTTTGGTTTATCATTAAACCTATCTGATATCTCTTTTGTTTATCTAGAATAGTTAGCCCCAGAAGTTCTAGTTTATTAATTGCTTTTGTTGAATCTTTTTCTTTTATAAGAATATGGTCTGTGCTGTACGCAGGAATAGCAAAGGTATGCGGCTTTTTCAGAATAGAAAGATTTAAATAGGATTAACAACTTATTAAATAGGATTAATAAAATATAAAATAGGATTAACATATGATAATTGAACAAAATAGCGAATTCAAAGCAATGAGATTGTTAACTAGATACTGGTACAGAGATTTTTCAGCTTATGAAATATCAGAAGAAGCAAAAATAAGTGTACCAACAGCCTATAAGGTTATCAAAAAGCTCAAAATAAAGAGTATAATAATAGAAGAAAAAAGAAGGGTGAAATTAGACTTTAATAATATTTTTTCATATTCATTTAAAATAATGTATGATTCAGAAAAAATTCTTGATCTATCAAAAGATGAACAATCTAAAGTTAACCATGTTTTTAATGTTTTTAAAAAAGAGTATGAAGGAAACCTTCTTGCATTTATAATTTTTGGAAGTGCTTCTACGAATGAGCAGACTAAGGATAGTGATATTGATTTTCTAGTAATAACTGGAAAAAGGAAAGATATTGATTATAGAAAAAGGGGCTTGCTTAGTATAGGAAACCTAAACATAATAGAAAAAAAACAAAATGAATTTGAAAATGATTATCTATTAGCAAACGATTTAGTTCTTAACGCCCTTATGAATGGTATTATTCTGTTTGATAACGGTCTAATTAGATTTCTGTTAAATAAACCACTCCCTAAGCCATCTTATGAAGTTATAATGCAGAAAAAAGAAAGGCTCGATGTTCTAAAAGAAAGGCTCTTTACTTTATTAAAAGATGAAAGTTATAAAGAATTAGTTGAACAGCTAAAGCTTTTTCTCATAGAAAAAGCCAGAATTTTGTTGCTAGAAAAAGATATTATACCTAGCTCAAAAAAGAATATAATAGACAATATTAAGAGAGAAAACAAACAATTATATGATGATTATATCTCATTAAACGAGAAAAATGTAAGGGAAATTCTCCAAAAAAATGTTTGAAAGAGCCAAAAACAATTTAGAATTTACAAGGAAGAAACTTGAAAAAGCTAAAGAAGAATTTGATAATGGCGAATTAACTGAAACTATTCATTATGTATGGACTGTGTTTGAGAATTGCATAAACATAATAAAGGATGCAAAAGACAGCAAACCTATTTACGAGCACAAGTCCAAGATAAACATGTTCTCTCTTTACTATTCTCTTGGTTACTTGAAAAAAGATTATTCTAACATATTTGCTGTTCTGGAAAAACTCAGAATCCGCGCAGATTTTGGAGAATATAGCAATGCCCCAAACCTGCCAAATGAAATCAAAATCAGGGAATTTTTAAAAGAATCAATTAGTTTATTCAAAGAAACTGAAGAACTATTGTTAAAATTACGAGGAAAGAAGAAATCTAAATAATCATGTTTAAGAAGTAGATTTAATGAATATTCAATCTCTTTCATAAACTCGGGATCTTTCTGAGCTTTTTTTATTTTTATTAAGACTACTGAGAAGTTCATATAAAACTAAAGAATCTAAACTTAATTTTATGCTAACCAATAAATATTTAAAAAGCTTTCTTTTGAAGGTATATTATGAAAATCACATTTCTAGGTACAAGTTCGATGATGCCTACCAAGGAAAGGAATGCTTTCTCTATTTTGATTAGTCATGAAAAGGAAAATATTCTAATCGATTGTGGAGAAGGGACTCAAAGGCAATTAAGAATGATTGGCTTTAGTCCTGCAAAGATAACAAAAATTCTAATAACTCATTGGCACGGCGATCATGTTCTTGGCTTACCTGGATTAATGCAGACTTTGGCTGCATCAAACTACCAAAGGACTTTAGAGATTTATGGTCCGAAGGGAACTAAAAGTTTATTCAAAAAAATTATGGGTCTGTTTGTTAATCAGGACAAAATCAATATCAGAATAACAGAAATAACAAGGGATGGAAGATTCTATGGAGATAATGAGTTAATTTTAGAGTCCGCTTCACTCGACCATACAGCTTTGTGCAGGGCATATTCTGTTAAGGAATCTGACAAAAGAAAAATGAATATGGAATACTTAAAAAAAATTGGCCTGGTAAAACATCCATTGCTTGGAGACCTGCAAAAAGGCAAGGCAATAATATTCAAGGGGAAAAAGATTTCTCCTGAAAAGGCTACTTACATAAAGAAAGGGAAAAAAGTTACTATAATCACAGATACAAAATTATGCAATCAGTGCTATAGCCTAGCCAAAGATTCGGATTTGCTGATTTGCGAGGCAACCTTTATGTCAGATTTAAAGGATAAGGCTGCCGAATACATGCACCTCACATCAGACCAGGCTGCTTCGATAGCAAAGAAATCGAATTCAAAAAAACTAATTTTGACCCATATAAGCCAAAGGTATAAAGTTGAGAACAACAAAAAAATTGAACTAGAGGCTAGAGTAATATTTAAAGACACAGCGATCTCAAAAGATCTTTTAACATTGGAGGTTTAAGATGTTTATTTTATCGCAGTCTCATTAAAACATTTAGTAAACCTTCCATTCATGCACAAATCATAACCCTTAATGTTAAGATTGCACTTATTTAACTCCTGATATGCAACATTGCAATTGTCAGGCGTTATAGTGCATGGTATTTTTAATCCATTCTGGCATGATTGATTTATTAGTGGTATTGTACTGAAGTACCAAAATATCAGTGACGTTCTAAGAACGGATGGCGAATCATTAGTTACTCCAGCCCATACATAATCCCACTGATTAGGATAACTTCCGCTATTATTACCAGAAAGTTCTTTTGAAAACAAAAATATTAGCAGACTATTAGAGAGGTCTTCTCTTCCGATAGTTCTAAGATTATAGGCAGTATTTGCTAAATCTGCCGTAATCCCCCTAGAATATGGATTGTTTGAATCATAATATCTTCCGTATTGATCTTCATAATTTAAACTTCCATTCGGATTAACCCTATTAATCAAAAAGTTATTTCCTTTAACTAATGCCAAGTCTATATCCGGATTATTTGGGTCATCTAATTGTATGAGTGAAAGTTCATACATCATCCATGAAGTATAAGAAGCATCTTTTGACCCATAATTTGTGTGTGGAAAACTTCCATCGGGATATTGCATAGGTCTTGTCCTCTGCGTTATACCTCTTGAGTGATTTAGGTAAGTAAAGTTATTAGTAAGAGTATAAGTCTTGCTAAGAACCATTGAGCATGCATAACCACCATTAAGGGCGCCGTAAGGGTTTAATAAACAGTTATTTGCAATACTGATTCCATAATTAAGGTAAGATACATTTCTTGTTATTTCATAAGCAGAAAGGAAAGTATATCCGACCATACCCGACATAGTTTGTGGAGTGATTTGTGCAGAATTTATGCTTAATATATAATCTAGCCTGCTAATAGACTCATTTAGATAGGTTAGATTGCCGGTTATTTTGTATAAATTCAAGTAACCATGTGCTTGCGTATCAATGTTTAATCTAACGAACTCTGAATAGGAGGTTCTTGCTATAACTGTAAGTGTATCATTCGTAAATGGAAGTCCGTTTTTATTCCTATAGAGAAATTGATGCGTTTTGATAATCTCTGGCGTTAAGGTACAATTAACAAAACCACCATTACAAATAGGCAAAGAAACATTCTTATACGGGAATCTATTTCCAAAAGTATTTGGTCTATCTTCTGCTAGTGGGCCAGTAATTCCCATGCCATCATCAGTTTTTCTTGGGCTGTCATAAGATGTTTTTGTTGTTTTTTGAATGCTTTGCGTTAAGGAAATCATAGCAAGAAACATTATGATCACAAAAATTGCGGCATATCTATTTTCCATGGTTTATCAGATTCAATAAAGTATTTAAATTTTTCTAGGACTTTTGTTTTACTTTTCTTTTGAAATAAACAAACCATCCAACATTTACTGCAACTAATACGAATACGAGCAAGATTAGTATGCCTTGGTTTCCAACAGCGCCGACAGAGATTGCTTCTGCTGTTACTCCGACAAACTCTGTTTTAATTGAATTAAGGGTGACTACGGCTCTTAATTGTTTTTCTGTGCTTTTGTCATTGTAATAAACTACGACCTTGCCGTTATATGTTCCTTCCTTAAAACCTGCTGTATCCCAGAAAGCAGATAACTTATTTTTTGAATTTTTGTTTATGTCTTCATTTGCCGATTTAAATCTGACGATTTCATTTCCTTTTTGGTCATTCAGAATCATCTCGGCATATACATTTTTCAGGTCTTCGCCCCATTTGTTCTCCAAGAAGATATCAAATTTGGCTATTCCGCCCAATTTAAAATTATTAACTTCGATAGACAGTATATCAATAATTAATTGCCCTACGTTAAACACCAAGTCAGTGTCTGTTACCTCATCGTCGTAAGTTACAGTGGCCTTTGCATAATACTTGCCAAAATTAATATTTTTGGAGTTCCAAGCTGCAAAAAGATCTTCTTTATTCTTTGATTTTATGGTTTTGGAGTTTGTAGCCAGTGTTGTTATCTTCTCGTTGTTATACCCAAAAATGTCTATAGTTGCCTTTGCATTGGCAATGTCTTGCTCTCCTAAATTGTCTATTGCAATAAAAAAGTTTATCGGTCTATCGCCTTGGGTATCCGTAGCAACTAATTTTGCCTTTGCAAATTTTCCTGGGTATGGCACCAATACGTATAATTGCGATACAACTGCCGCGGTTGCGCCGACTGTAGCACCTTTTCCGACAGGAATTTCTCTTACTACAATTCTAGCTTCGTGTATTCCTGGCTCTTTTATTTTGTTCGGCAATTGGATTTTATAACTAGAACTTTTTGAGTCCTCATTACTGTTCAATTGAATTTCATAATCCTGAAGTGTAATGGAAGAATTTAATTCTCCCTCAACATAAATTACGGCCTTCATATCTTTTTTTTCATTGTTAATGATAGAAAATTGAACTATGCTTTGCAGATTAGGCTCAAAATTTATTGTTTTTCGGCCAGGAGTCACTCCAATAGCATTGGCAAAGACTATTGCTTCAAGCATATAAATAGTTACTATAAACAAAAATATTGATATTTTACTCAATCTATTCATTTTGTTCAAATGTGGCATTTTTTATATTTCCAGAAATCTCCTGGTTTATTTCCAATATGGCTGCGCCAGTAGCAAGAATATTCTCTACCGAGGCTATTTTAGTGTTTCCTGCATTCTGCAAATTTCCCTTGTCGTCTAATTTTACAGCCACTAATGACTGGACTGTGAATTTGCTGGATTTTTCATAAGAGTTTTTTTTGTCAATTATTTTCCAGTAATAGTCGCCAAATTCAAGCTTTTCGCTGATATGGTAATATGAAAAATTCAGCGTAATGTTTATCAGCGGATTCGTGTAATCGGGGTTTTTGGATAATATAAATCCATAGAGGTCGGATTCTCCCTTCCATAGGAATTCTGGGTACCTATCATAGGTTATTTCGTTGCTCTTGGGTTTTTTTATCAGCAACAAGTTTGAGAAATTTAGATAGGAAAAAAGTATTACAATAATAGTTATCACTAGTAATACAACTTCAATTATATTTTTTTGTCCTGTTTTTTCTTTCATTTACTCTCCCAATATAGATGTAAAGGCTATTGTTGAGTTCTTTCTCCCGCTGGGTTCATCCGTCGGCACAGTAAGATTGATATCGACTCTTGCAACGTTCTTGCTATTTGTTAGGTTTATGTATTTTAATAGGTCAATAGCAGTAACATTGACTAGAGGAACTGATGTATATGTGGTGTTAGAGGTTTCCCATCTAAATGCCCCCGAATGATTTGGCGGGCCGGTAAAGTTGCTTATTTTGTAGCTGAAGAAAGGCGTAGGGGAGGGTTTGCTAATCCATATGCCAGAGTCTAATAATGAAATATTCACATTTACCAATGAATTTCCAGCATTTACAATACCTATCGCATTTGGTATATTGTCTTCCGTGTCATCATTAGATCCAGGTACCAATGCGCTGAAATTTACAGAGGCATTGATTAGACTTATCGCAATAAGAGACTGTATAGAAAAGTTTCTTTGGTTGTTTTCCACATATAATCCATAACTTTCATTATCGAATGCTCTGACCGTCCAATTGTATAAGTAATTGTTATCCCCTAATTTGGCTAAGTCAATAGTTAGATTAAATGTAGTTGCAGTTAAATTAATATGGCTCCTGTTGTCTGCAGAGCATCCGGGCTGACAGGCTATAAATAAGTCATAATACTCCACATCAGCTATATCCGCATCCCATACCCTCCATTGGAATGATGGTGTCCTGTTTGTTACAGTAGTATCGCCAGCCGTAGGAATCAGCAATTCTACCTGCGGCACATAATTGCTTATTTGGACGGTGCTTGAATTTACATAAATCCCATACCAGTAACTATCATACGGTGCTGCAGAGCAAGTCCAATTGTCATATTTCTTTAATCCAGTAACGAGTTTGCTTGATCCTGTTGAAGTTCCGTTTACAACGCTTACTAAAGAATCGAAAGAGTGATTTGCAATGCTATTTTTATACCATGTAAAATTGGCTTGTAATGAAGTTTGCTCATAGTCTAGTGGTGTTGC
>ERZ1292629.276-Hain-H43-01um-R1-276-length-54869-cov-16_pt1 | contig 54869 bp, 84 predicted proteins | sample MGYA00564399_ERZ1292629 | MGnify/ENA primary metagenome ERZ1292629 (study PRJEB36523, sample SAMEA6512636) | groundwater metagenome | collected 2019-01-08 | study: AquaDiva: Metagenomics assemblies of 32 groundwater samples
CGCCGAGAACGCCAAGCGCCTCGGGGTCGGGTTCGTCATGAATCCGGTTTTCAAGGATGGCTTTGTCGAGGCCGACCTTCTGATCGAAGACGCCGAGGCCGTCGCCGCGGTCGAGTCGGGCAAGGTCGAGCTGAGCGCCGGCTACTTCATCGAGCGTGACGAAACGCCGGGCGTCACGCCCGACGGTCAGCGCTACGACTTCGTGCAGCGCGACATCACGGGCAACCACGTGGCGATCGTGGATCAGGGTCGCGCGGGCGCCGACGTTCGGATCCAGCTCGACGCCGCCATGAGCACCGACTTTCAGGTCATCGAGACCGACGCGACGCGGGGCGCGCACTCTTCCCCTCAAACCGGAAAGGAAACCCAGATGCACAAGATTGTCATCGATGGGGTCGAGGTCGAGGTTTCTCCACTCGCCGCGACCATGATCCAGAAGGAACGCGCGATGGCCTCGGGCCTGCTCGACGTTCAGAAGGCCGAGGTCGTCAAGCTCACGAAGACCGTGAGCGAGAAGAGCGCGCAGTGCGACGCTCTCACCGAGAAGGTCGGCAAGCTCGAAGCCGAGCTGAAGGATGCGCCGAACAAGGCGCGCGCCGCGATCGAGTCTCGCTCGGCCCTCAACACCCAGGCCAAGGCCATCGCTCCCGACGTGAAGCTCGACGGGCTCGACGACATGGGCGTCAAGCGCGCGGTCTGCGCGGCCAAGGGCATCAAGCTCGACGGCAAGGATGACGCCTACGTGAACGTGCGCTTCGACGTGCTGGTCGAGGATCACGAGAAGGCGAACCCCGCCACCGAGAAGGCCGAGGCCGAGCTGAAGGATCCGAACCGCAAGGTCGAGACCGACGGCGCGCAGACCCCCGCCGAGGCGAAGAAGCAGATGATGCGGGAGTGGGCGAACCCCACGCTCGCGAAGAAGTAACCACCCCCCAACCCCCTCACAGTTCCCTCTAACCGGAAACCCTCACAAGGAAAACACACCATGCCTGCTCAGCAGACTTCTTACGCGCTGGAGCCCACGACCCTCGGCAAGGAAGGTCAGTTGGTCGACTCCCGCGACATCGTGGTCGACGCGCGCCGCAACGACCTCGCCGCTTCCGCCGAGGCCGTGTTCGGCCTCGCCGTGTGCAAGAGCGCCAACGCCGATGACCTCGGCTTCGGTCTCTGCAACGCCACCACTCAGTTTCTCGGGGTGCTCGTTCACTCCATGGATCTGGAGAAGACCACCACGGGCCTGCCGAACGGCGAGTTCGGCAACGTGATGAAGAAGGGCCGCGTCTGGGTTCGCCCGGTCGAGGCCGTCACCACGGCCAGCACGGTCAAGGTCTTCATCGGCGATCACAGCGGCACGATCACCCGCGCGGTTCAGGGCACCTTCGGTGACTCGGCCGTCGCGACCAAGACCGCCACCATGCTGAACGCGCGCTACCTCGGCGCGTGCGCGGCCGATGGCTACGTCGAGCTGGAGATCGACGCCAACGCCGTGCTGCTCGTGGCCGACGCGTAAGCGTTGACCCCCGACGGTCAAACCGAAAACCCTCACAAGGAAAACCAAACACCATGAAGACCCTGACTCAGAAGATGGCGCGGAATGCGAAGCCCGTGCTCGATGCCGCTCAGTCGATCTTCTTCAGCCGCGAGCTGGAGCAGATCGAGACCCGCCTCTACAAGGTGAAGTATCCCGACCTCGAAGCCGAGATGCTTCTGCCCAACCGCATCATGCTCCCCGCGGGCGTGGACAAGTACACGTGGCGCCTGTTCGACGAGAACGCCAAGGCCGTGCCCATGGCCGGGCACGAAGACGGCGCGCCCGTCAGCGACGTGGACGGCGATGAGCAGTCGGCCAGCGTGCAGAGCTGGGCCGGCGCGTTCGCGTTCAACATCGACGAGATCGCGGCGGCGGCTCATGCCGGCATGCCGCTGGAGCAGATGCGCGCCGACGCCGTGCGGCGCCGCCTCGCGCTCGCGCTCAACACGATGGCGCTGCTCGGTGATTCCGCCGCGGGCGTGAAGGCTGGCATCAAGGGCCTGTTCAAGCTCGACAACACGCTGACCGCGACCATCGCGGCCGACGGCACCGGCGCGTCGAAGCTGTGGACCACGAAGACCGCCGACCTCGTGCTGCGCGATCTGTTCCAGATCGTCGACTCGATCCCGAACAACACGCTCGACATCGAGGGCGGGGCCGCGCGGCCCATGAACCTCGTGATGCCGAAGGCGAACCTTCGGTTCATCGGCACGCTGCGCCTGGGCACGTCGGCCAGCGACACCACGGTTCTGGAGTTCTTCCGCCGCCAGCGGCCGAACATCACGATCATGGGCGCCAACTACCTGCCCACGGCCGGCGCGTCGAGCGTGTCGCGCACCGTGTGCTACGACCCCGCCCAGGTGTCGTGGCTCGGCTCGATCCCCTTCGAGCAGTTGCCGGTCGAGCAGAAGGGCTACCGCTTCGTGACGAACTGCCGCGCGCGCGGCGGCGGCGTCATCACCCCGTACCCGAAGAGCGTTCTCTACGCCGACGGGTGCTAAGCCCCTACCCCTCGGGGGCTTGATTCGCGCGAGCGAGTCGGCTTCGTGAAAAGGCGTGAGCTGGCGATCGGATCGCCCACGAAGTCTTGAAGTACAAACCAGAAAGAGGGCAACCACATGGCAGAGAAAAAGCTGTTCAAGAATTACGGCAAGCTCGATCAGATTCTCACGGGCATGGATCCGGTTCGCTTCATGCCGGGCGAGGTCAAAGAGATCGACCCCGACATCCTCAAGCGCTACGCGCCTGAAGACGTGAAGAACATCCGCGAGTACAAGGCCGAGCCGAAGCCGGCGCCGGTGCAGCCGGGCGCGCCCGCGCCGACCGAAGAAGAGCAGGCCAGCGCCGATCTCGTCGCGTTGCTGCGCGACGCCAACAACGTCGGGCCGCAGTAACGAGGTCACGCCATGTCGATCGCCACTCCCGCCGAGCTGAAGGCACGAGCGCCCGAGTTCGCGGCGCTCAGCGACCCGACCGTTCAGACTTACCTCGACATGGCGACGGAAGAGATCGAGCCCGGCGCCTGGGGGTCTCGCGCGAAGAGCGCCGAGATCCTCTTGGCGTGCCACAAGATGATCGTGCTCGGCGTGCTGAACGCGGCGGGCTCTGGCGGGGGCGGCGCGACCGGCCCCGTTCAGGGCGTCAAGGTCGGTGACGTGAGCGTGAGCTACGGCGCGACCGCCTCGCTTGCCGTTCAGCTTCAGGGCCTCGATCCCGCGCTCGCGCTCTCGCGCTACGGCCTGGAGTATGCGCGCCTCATCAAGCTCGCGGCCATGGGCGGGGCCGTGCTCGACGGGTCCGCATGAAACTGACCGCCACCACCCAGACGATCGACAAGGGGATGCAGGCGTTCAAGCGTCGGCTGGAATTGCTGCGCCTTCGGAAGAGCTACGTCAAGGCTGGCGTGCTGGGCTCGAAGAACTCGCGGCCCGGCGTCATGACGAACGCTCAGCTCGCCTCGATCCACGAGTTCGGTTTGGGCACGGCTCCCGCGCGCCCGTTCGTGCGCCCGCCGTTCGTCATGAACAAGGCCACGTATCTCGACATTCTGCGCGCCGGCTACAAGGCCGCCATGCGCTCGAACGATCCGGGCTCGTTCCGCCGCGTGCTCGCGCTGGTCGGCCAGAAGATGGCCGCAGACATCCGCAACTACGTGACCCAGGGGCCGGGCGTGGCGCCGCCCCTCTCGCCGCGCACGATCGCGGCCAAGGGTTCTTCCCGCCCGCTGGTCGACACCGGCCAGATGATCCGCGCGGTCGATTACGAGGTTGTCGAATGAGCCTGTTCGATCTCAGTGGTGCGATCCGCCTGCTCGGCACGAACGGCACGGTCACCGTGCAGCGCCCCAACGCTTCGACGTTCGGCGCCGGTGGCTTCGCCGCCGCGCAGACCTTCACCAACCACAGCATCCCCGGCGCGAGCGTGCAGCCGACGACCGGCCGCGAGCTGGTGAAGCCGCCCGAGGGCGTGCGCCCCGAAGAGACCATCTCGATCCACGCGCCCGCGTTCGCGCTCGCGCTGCGCGACCGGCTGACGATCACCGGGCGCGGCGTCTTCGAGGTCTACCACGTCGACCCGTGGAGCGAAGCGGGCAACTTCTCGCGCGGGCTCGCGCGTCAACTGAACAGCTCAGAACCGCGGTCTTGACCATGGACCTTTCCGCTTTCCAGACCACGATCCAGGGCCACGTGAAGCTGGCCACCGGGCTCACCGACGCCAAGGTCATCTGGGCGAACCAGACCCGCGACCGGCCCGCGCGCCCGTTCGTCGAGCTGGCGATCCTCGACGACGACACCAAGGGTCACCCCGAGCACGGGCAGAGCGATACGCCCGGCGCGCCGGCCGGCGCCGAGGTCACGCTGAGCACGAAGCATCAGGTCGAGCTGACCGTTCAATGCCGGGTGTTCTCTTCCGAGATCGTCGGCTCGAACACGGCCTCGAACGTCGCGCGCAAAATTCGCAACTACCTCGGGCGCGACTCTGTGAATGTTGCGCTTGCTGACCCCGCGGTCGGCATCGCCGTGGTCGACCTCGGCCCTGTACGCGATGCCAGCATCATGCTAAGTACAGAGCACGAAGGCCGAGGCATCCTCGACCTGAAACTTCGAGTGGCTGACCTCGACACCGAGACCACCACCTACATCGAAACCGCGACGGTCGAAACCACCGTCGAGCAGAGCAACGGCAACGTGACTCGCACGTTGACCATCACCCAGCCGTAAGAAAGGGCAAACCAACATGGCCTCACTTTCCGACCTCGTGAACGTCACGGTCTCGACTCAGACCGCGGCGATCAAGCAACCCGGTTTCGGCATTCCGCTGATCGCCGACTACCACACCCGTTTCGCTGAGCGCGTGCGCTTCTACGAAGACCTCGACGCGATGGTGACCGACGGGTTCGCCGTCACCGATGCCGCGTACAAGGCCGCCGCCGCCGCGTTCGCGCAGAACCCCCAGCTCGACCAGCTCGCGATCGGCCGGCGCGCGCTCGCGCCCACGATTCAGATCGACCTGTACCCCACGGCGGTCAACTCGAAGGCTTACTCGGTCGACGTGACTCTGCCGTCGGGCGTGGTCACGACCGTGAGCTTCACGAGCGACGCGAACGCGACCGTTGCCGAGATCACGGCCGGGCTCACGGCGGCGATCACTGCGCTGACCGGTGTGGACGCGACCGATCAGACCACGTTCATCCGCTGCATCGCGACGACCCCCGGTCAGTATTTCGCCGTCAAGGTCGCCGACAAGTCGCTTCTGCGCGTGGCCTCGACCGGCACCGACCCCGGCATCGCCACCGACCTCGCGGCGATCAAGCTCGAAAACGATGAGTGGTACGGCCTGACGCTGACCACCCAGGGCGCGGCCGAGATCGTCGCCGCCGCCACGTGGGTCGAGTCGAACAAGAAGCTCATGATCCAGGCGTCGCAAGACGGCGACATCATCGCGGCGGGCTCGGGCGACGTGGCCTCGACCGTGAAGACGGCGAACCAGTTTCGCACGGCGATCATCTTCGCCAGCGACGCGACCCAGCACGCGGGCGCGGCGTGGCTCGGCGCGGGCTTCCCGCTCGACCCCGGCTCGGTGACGTTCGCGAACATGACGCTCGCCAGCGTCAACACCGAGACCCTGAACGGCACGAACATCACCCAGCTCAAGGCGAAGAACGCGAACTACCACACCGACTACGGCTCGCTCACGCTCACGCGCAACGGCAAGACCGCGGCCGGTGAGTGGATCGACATCATCCGAGATCGCGACTGGTACGAATCGATCCTTCAGATCGATACGGTCGCCGTCATGGTGAACAACGACAAGGTGCCGATGACCGACCGCGGTATCGGCATGCTCGAAGCCGCCGTGCGCGGCGCCACCGAGCGCGCGGTCGCGGCGGGTTTCCTCGCCGAAGGCACCGTGAGCTACGTGGTTCCGAAGGCCAGCGAGATCAGCGCGAACGATCGCGCGAACCGCACGCTCGGCTCTTCGCCGATCAAGGTGTCCGCTCGCGTCGCGGGCGCGATCCACGTCGCGGAAATCCGCGCCACCATCACGGCCTAACCAGAAAGGTAACAACACACCATGCCCACCTACGCCTCAAACCTCGTGCAGCTCGTCTTCAAGGGCGTGCCGATCACCGGCTTCATGGATGACTCGTTCATCGAAGTCGACCGCAACTCTGACTCGTTCGCCCTGCTCGTGGGCGCCGACGGTGAAGTCGCGCGCGCCGCCCAGGCCGACAAGTCGGGGACCATCACGTTCCGCCTGCTTCAGACCTCGGCAAGCAACGACTACCTGAGCGCCGCTCTCGTGGTCGATGAGGCCACGAACGCCAACGCCGGGGCCAGCATGGTCAAGGATGGCTCGGGCCGCTCGCTCGACAGCTCCAGCGAGAGCTGGATCCTCAAGCCCGCGAAGAAGGTCTACGGCAAGGGCATCGAGGGCCGCGAGTGGGTTCTCGTCTGTGGCAAGCTCCTGTCGCACGTCGGCGGGAACTAGCAGCACCCCGCCTTCGGGCGGGGTCGTCTCGCGGGGTAGCTCAGTGGTAGAGCGCTAGACTCATAATCTAGAGGTCGCGGGTTCGAGACCCGCCCCCGCAACTGCAACACCCAACCAAGGAAGAGGGAACCATGGCTCGGAAAGTGGAAAGCAAGACGTTCAAGGTGGCGGGCAAGGGCGAAGAGGTCGAGGCGTCCGAAGTCACGATCTCGATCACGCCGCTCGACGGCAACACGGGCGGCCTGCTCGGCATCAAGCTCTTGCAGCTCTTCGGCCCGTCGATCGTCGGCGTGATCGCCGCGATGGAAACCGATGACCTCTCGAAGGTCTCGGCCATGGCGAGCGACTTCTTCACGAAGATGACCCCGGCCGAGTTCAAGTCGATCCGCGATCAGCTCTTCGCGGGCGGGCAGGTTCAAGAGCTGGGCGAGTTCAGCGACCTGAACGCGGCGTTCATCGCCGACCGGTTCGCGGGTCACGTCGGCTCGCTCTACGCGCTGGTCTTCTTCGCGCTGAAGGTGAACTTCCGAAATTTTTTCGACGACCTCGGGATCGGCAAGGCTCGGATCAACGCGCTGATCGCCAAGGTCGAAACCAGCAAGGCGATGAAGAAGAGCTGATCTTCTGGCCGGTGTGGCGGCTCGTGATCGAACGCGTCGCCACGCTGCACGAGATCGAAACGCACTACTCGGTCGACGATGTGCTTCAGGCGTGCGAAGCTCTAGACCTGAAGCATGAAGCGCTCGAAGAGGCGCGGGAAGAAGCGGCCAAGAAATGATCGTCGAAGAGCTGGTCACGAAGCTGGGGCTCGAAGTCGATTCGAGCGCGCTCGCCACCCTTGAGAAGTTCCGCAACGCCGTGGCCGGTGGTCTCTCGACCCTGACCGCGGCGGCCGTCGGGCTCGGCGCCGCCTTCGTGGGCATCGTCGGTTCGACCGCGCACGCGGCCGACTCGATGGGCGACATGGCCGACAAGCTCGGCGTGAACGCCCAGGCTCTTCAAGAGCTGCGCGTCGCGGCCGAGCTGGGCGATGTCTCGTTCGAGTCGCTGGCCACCGGACTCAAGTTCGTGGCGAAGAACGCGGCCGAGGCCGCCCACGGCTCGACCGAGGCCGCCGACGCCTTCAAGGGCATCGCCACGCACGACGCGAACGGCAAGCTCAAGACCGCCGATGAACTGCTCATGTCGGTGGCCAAGCGGTTCGAGACCGTGACCCAGCCGGCCGAGCAAACGCGCCTCGCGATGAAGCTCTTCGGCAAGAGCGGCGCCGACCTGATCCCGCTGCTCAAGCGGGGCGCGGCGGGCATTCTGGAATTCCGCAAGGAAGCGCAAGAGCTGGGCGTGGTGTTCGGCGATGAGGCGCTGAAGAACGCCGATGACTTCGGCCGCGAGATGGTGCGCGTGAAGTTCGCGCTCGAAGGTCTGCGCAACACGTTCGCTACCCCGTTCCTGGGCGCGTTCGTCGAGGGCGTGCGCTTGCTGGTCAAGGGCTTCAAGGCCGCGCGCCCCGCCATCGCCGACGTGTCGATGGGCTTCAAGGATGCCGGCATTCGCATGGGCGGCATGCTCACGATGCTGAAGCAGGGCGTCAACCTGTTTTCGGAATGGTTCGGCGACTCGGCGCTCGGGAAGATCATGGGGCAGGTGAAGGGGATCAAGGTGCTCGAAGCTGTGCTGATCGGGCTCGGCGTGATCTTCGTGTCGACCGCGGCGGCGGCCATCGGTGCGTGGCTCGCGGCGGCGGCGCCGTTCATCCTGCTCGGCGCGCTGATCGGTTTCATCGTCGATGATATCTACAACTTCATCAAGGGCAACGACTCGCTGATCGGGCGGCTCCAGAAGTGGGCCGAGGCGATCGGCGAGCCCGACGAACACCCGTTGGTGCGCATGCTGCGCAAGGCGCTCGGCCTGCTCATGGACGTGACCAGCCCGAAGCGATGGGAAGAGTTCAAGGAAGCCGCGGGCGGCGCCGTCGACTTCGTGAGCGAGAAGATCCGGCTCGCGCTCGGCGGAAAGAAGTTCACCAAGACCAACCCCTACGCCTACGGCCAGCTCGTGCCTGAAGACTACAAGCCGGCCGAGGCCGAGCAAGGCGGCGTGTTCGGTCAGGGCGGCCTGCTCGACCGGTTCGGTTTCCAGCGCAAGGGCTACCAAGACGCCGTGAAGTCGGGCTCGGTGGTCGAGCAGATGACCGGTGGCGGCGGGCCGACCGGCGTTCACCTTCAGGCGCCGGCCGCGAGCTTCCAGCCGCAGACCACGATCCACGTCAACGCGTCGGGCATGACGCCCGAGCAGGGCCAGAAGATGGTGGAAGACGCACTGAACGCCAGCTACTCGAAGGCGATGCCGGCCGTCAGCGGCGGGGAGAAGTAAGCCATGGCCGTCAAGCTTCAGTTCGCGTTCACCGAAGGCACGTCGCTGGAAGCGATCGTGATGGACGCGACGTTGACCGAGACCCACAGTTTCACGGCCGACGTGACCGAGTTCCCCGTCGAGAAGGGCTCGGCCGTCACCGACAACGTGCGCAAGAAGCCCGACGGCTTGCGCATCGACGGGTTCGTGAGCGACTTCCCCCTTCAGTCGAACATCGTTCAGCAACTCGCCGCGGGCGCGTTCACCCAGAAGCCCACGGCCGAGCTGCGCCGCTCACAGCAAGTGCTCGACAAGCTGATCCAACTGCAAGGAAAGGGGGTCACGATCACGGTCACAACCGGAATTCGCACTTACCGGAATATGGTCATCAACTCGGTGATCGTGAACCGCGACAAGAGCACGGCTCAGGGCATCCGCATGGATATCAACATGCGAGAGATCCAAGTGGTCGAGACCCAGACCGTGGAGATCAAGGCGGCCGAGCGCAAGGGCCAGAACAAGCAAGCCGACGGGCCGAAGACCGCCACGCCCGCGAGCGACGCCGACAAAGAGAAGGGCTCGCTCATCACCCAGGTGGGCGACGCCTTCGGCTTGCAAAAGATCCTGCCCAAGTAAGGATGACCCCATGGCCCTCGTGCTCCCGACTCGAACAGACCTCGCCCGCTACAACTTCGACATCGACCTCGACGATGTGAAGTTCGCGTTCAGCTTCGAGTGGAACGATCGCGATGCCGGCTGGTACATGTCGATCGCCACGCCCGAGGGCGTGCCCGTGCTGAGCGGCCGGCGCGTCGTGCTGGGCTACCCGCTGATCTCGATCTACCGCGACGCGCGCCTGCCCGCGGGCACGCTCGTGGCCATCGACACCACCGGCGTGAACGAAGAGCCCGGCTTCGGCGACCTGGGCGAGCGCGTGAAGCTTCTCTACGTCACCCGCGCCGAGCTGGGGATCTGACGTGGCGAACGCGAGCTTCAAGCGAAAGTGGCGCGTGCAGGTCGGCGACATGTCGACCGAAGCTCTGCGCGTCAAGTTCAAGATCACCAAGACCCTGGGCAAGGAACCGAACTCGTGCGACCTGATGATCTGGAACCTCGCCGAAGCCTCGCGCGCCAAGCTCAAGGGCTCGGGCCTCGCGTGCATCGTTGAGGCGGGCTACGAAGGCGCGACCTCGGGCAACGCTACGATCTTCTCTGGCGACACTCGCACGGTCGACCACCCGCGCGACCACGCCGATTGGATCACGCACGTGCAGTGCGGCGACGGCGAGAAGGCATACCAGTTTGCGCACGTGAACAAGAGCTTCACGAGCGCCAGCTTTCAGAGCATCGTGCAAGAGGTAGCCAAGACGCTGAGCCCGAACCTCGGCAACCTGAACGATGCGCTCGACGCCATCCGCGCCAAGGGCCGCAAGATCCCCGACTTCACCAAGGGCTTTGTGGCGCACGGCCGCGCGAGCGACACCCTCGCCACGCTGCTCAAGAGCGTGGGCCTCGACTTCTCGGTGCATCAAGGCTCGCTGCTCGTGGTCGAGCCCGGCCAGCCCGCGGCGCAGTCGGTCTTCAAGCTCACGCCAGAAACCGGTTTGATCGGCTCGCCCGACCACACCCCGCCCGAGCATAAGAACAAGCCCGCGACGCTGAAGTGCCGGTGCCTTCTGAACCCCCAGCTCTTGCCGGCCGGTGTCATCCGCATCGAGAGCGCGAGCGTGAAGGGCGACTTCGTGATACAGAAGCTTGACCACGTAGGCGATTCGCACGGGGCGGATTGGCTGACCGTGATCGAGGCGTGGGCCAAGTCATGAGCAGCGTTCAGAAGCCCGAGCTTGCCGAGGTCATCAACCGTGCCGTTCAGCTCGCGCTGGCGCGCATGTTCAAGGTGCGCGTGGGCCGCATCGAGAAGTTCGACGCGAGCACGGGCCTCGCTGACGTGAAGCCGCTTCAGCACGAAGTGCGCGAAGAAGACGGCACCACGTCGACCTACTCGGTTGCGGTCATCCCCAACGTGCCCGTGGTCAGCCTGGGCGGCGGCGACTTTCACCTGACCATGCCGGTGCAGCAAAACGATGAGTGCGTGCTGCTCTGCGCCGACCGGTCGATCGACCTTTGGTTCGACAAGGGCGGCGAGGGCGACCCGCTCGACCTGCGGCGCCACAACCCCACCGATGCCATCGCGATCGTCGGTCTGCGCTCGAAGCCGCGCAAGCTCAGCGAGTGGCCCACCGATCGGGTCGAGCTGGGCAAGCAAGGCTCGGTGAAGGTCGCGGTCAAAGACGGCTCAGTTCACCTGGGCGTGACCAGCGGGCAAGACGCCACCGAGCTGGCGGCGTTCGCGTCGAACACCAAAAGCGAACTGAACAAGATCCGCACGGCGCTGAACACCTTCGTTCAGACGTTCAACACGCACACGCACACGGTCAGCACGGCCGGCCCGCCGCTCGCTCACACCGGCACGGCGGCGCCCACGCTGTCGACGGCCACGCAATGCGATCCGATCGGCGAAGTGAAGTGTGAAAAGGTCTACATCAAATGAGCGACGCACGAGACAAGAGCACTGCCGACGCCGTAGAACAGCTCATCAAGGCGGCCTCGACCGAGGGCATTTCTGGTTTCATCGAAGCCTTCATGACGGTGGCGCAGTATGAGCCCGACGGCTCGACGCTCGGGCGCGACGTGAACCGCGCGACCGCGATCGGCATTGTCGAAGCGCTGCGCTCGATCCCGCTGCGCCTGCCCTCGGCCGCCGTGTCGGGCCTGCCCGCCGCCTCGGCGCACACGGGCGCAATCATGTACGTGACGAACGGTGCCGCGGGCTCGCCGTGCGTCGCCTTCAGCAACGGCTCATCTTGGCTTCGCACTGACAACAACTCGGCCGTGTCGCCCACGTAGGCGCGCGGCCCATTTCTTGCTAGGGTAACCCCATGTCGATCCCCGCCCCGTCTACCCAGAAGTTCGGCCTCGCGAACAAGACGCTCGCCAACGTCACGACCGCGGCGAACGCCTGCAACTCGTGGCTGCATCAGCTCTTGAAGACCCTGCTCGGGTCGACCACCGGCTTCACGGCCGGCACGGGTGGAGCGCCGCCCAGCTCGGCCTATTGGACGATCGAGAGTTCGAGCAACGGCACCACGGCCAGCACTGCCGACAACTTCTCGGCCGCCTATGTCGCGGGCGAGTGGCTGAGCAACACGGCCGGCAACGCGCACTCGTGGTTCGTGATCAAGAGCCCCGCGTCGCCCGGCATTCTCGATGGCCCGTGGTACATTCTGGTTTCCAAAGACAGCGCGACCGCGACCACCTACCGCGTGTCTCTCAGCAAGACGGCGTGGAACACCAACGGCACGGCCACGGCCGACCCTACGAACGGCGGCACCGTCAGCACGACGGGTTCGACTTCGCAGTTCAACCCGTCGAGCACCACGGCCGGGAAGTCGCACTTCTACTGTGACGCCAAGGGAAACTTTGCCTTCATGTGCTCGCGCGATGGCGCGGGCCTTGTCGAAACGCTCTTCATGTTCAGCGAGCTGGAGCAGAACCAGCCGAGCGGCGACACCTTGCGCGCGATCGGCTACATCGCTCACAGCACGTCGGGCATCTTCAACCAAGTAAACAGCGGCTCGAACCTGAGCGGCGCGAGCATCTTGGGCTTCCAGCGCAACGGCGCCGCGCACGCTTCGAGCCAGCTCATCATCACGTCGCACAACATCCCGCTTACTGAACTGAACGGCATCAACTCTGACGTGGAAGGGTTCAAGTGGGGCTTCGTGATCAGCACGCTCACGGGCAACCAAGCTGTTCGCGGGTGCGTGCTCGACATGTACCAATGCACCACCGGCATCACGAACGGGGCGAACTACCCCGATACCATCAATCCGATTTGGTCGGCCATTGGGTCGACCAGCACGGGCGGCAAGATGCTGATCCCCATGCCCAACGTTCTCGCGCTGTAAGAGAGGGCCGCGACCATGCCTTCGTTCGCTGCTCGGGTCTACACGCCTACGATCGTCGCTGGCCAGTTCAGCGGCGGCGGCTTCTTCACGGCTCGCATGTGGCCGCAGGGCATCCCCGATGCCGCGACGGTCAGCAACGTGGCGCCGGCCGTGCTCACTCAACAGTCGTCGGGCTTCTCGTGGCAGGCCGACGTTACGGGTGAGCTGGGCGAGATCCTTCTCTGGGTCAGCTTCAACGGGCTGAACGTGGTGGAGATGGTCTACGACGGCTCGGCCTTCTGCCCCAACTACAAGCCGCTGAGTTCCATCGTGCAGATCGTCGCACTGCCCCAGGTGCCGGTGAACCGAATCACGGTGCGCCGCTCGAACGGGTGGCCCGCCGATCCACAGTTCTTCCTTCGTGCGCGCACGAAGCAGGGCGGGGTTAACCAGTAATGCCGGTTCCGAGCTACAGCTACAGTCTGATGGGCGCGGGCTCCAGCGCGGCGCCGACCAGTGAGGATCTGGGCAAGGCCCTGCCGATCGGCCGCGACCTAGAACTCGACGTGCTCACGCACGATCTCAAGCTCGTGGGCGGCGACGTTCCGCTCGTGCGCGACATGGCGGCGATCCGCCAAGAGGTCGACTGCCGCCTTCGGTTCCTGCTCGCCGAATGGTTTCTCGATGTCACGGTCGGCGTGCCGTACCTTCAGAGCATCCTCGTGAAGGCGCCGAACCTCGCCGCGATTCGCACCGTGTTGCGCGACGAGATCTTGCTGTGCGTCGGCATCCGCTCGCTCACGCGACTGGATCTCGACTACTCCCCCACTGCCCGTGTTCTCACCGTCACGTGGTCGGCTACTTCTGATCTCGGTGAGCTTGTCGAAAGCGAGGTCACAATCTAATGGCCGGCATCACTCCCGAAGGCTTCGAGCCCAAGCCGCTCGAAGACATCAAGTCAGATCTTGAAACCGGTTTCCGCGCCGTGTTCGGCGCCGCGATCACCCTCATCGCTCAGTCGGTCTTCGGCCAGCTCATCGGGATCTTTTCCGACCGGCTCGCCGACCTCTGGCAACTCGGCCTCGCGCTCTACAACGCGACGACCCGAGAAGGCGCGGTCGGCGTGCAGCTCGACAACATCGGCGCGCTCACCGGCACCACGCGCAAGCAAGCGACCTACACCAAGGTCACCTGCACGTGCGGCGGCGTGAACGGCACGGTCATCACGGCCGGCCAGACGATCAGCATCCCCGGCGTGGGCACGAAGTTTACCAACGACCTGCCCGGCACGATCTCGGGCGGCGTCGTGAGCATCGTGTTCCGCGCGGTCGAGACCGGGCCGAAGACCGCGTTCGCGGGAACCGTCACCCAGATCGACACGCTGATCGCGGGCTGGAACACGGTAACCAACCCGCTCGATCACTCGACCTTGCCCAACTCGCTGGGCACGAACGTTGAGACCGATGCCGAATTCCGGTTGCGGCAGGTGCAAGAGCTGCGCGCCCAGGGCGCCAGCACGGTCGCGGCGATCCGCGCCAAGGTCGAGAACATCTCGGGCGTGACCGGCGTTTACGTCTTCGAGAACACGGGCGACGTGACCGACGGCGACGGCCTGCCGCCGCACTCGTTCGAGGTCGTGGTGAGCGGCGGCGCCGACGCCGACATCGCCAAAGCCATCGCGACCTACAAGCCCGTGGGCATCGCGACCTACGGCTCGACCACCACGGCGACGACCGACGCCAACGGCTTCGCCGTCAACATCAAGTGGTCGCGCGCGAGCCTGCTCAATGCCTGGATCATCGTGAACCTGACCGCCGACGTGGCGAAGTATCCGGTCAACGGCAACGACTTGGTGAAGGCCGCGATCGTCGCGCTCCAGCCCACGCTGGGCATCGGCGTCGAGCTGCGCAGCTCGGCCCTCGTGCCCACCTACGTGCCCAGCATGCTCGCGCCCGACTCCACCGGCGTCTACGGCGTTCTGGAAAGCGCCCTGCCGCTGATCGGCCTGAGCGACCCGCCGACGCTGAGCACGACTCTCGTGGCCGGAAACCGACAGGTCTTCTCGATCGACACCAGCCGTATCACCGTCAACCCCACGCTGATCGTTCCCTAAGCCATGGCCCTCGCTCCCCTCGCGCAGATCCTCAACCACGCCGCCAAGGCCGTCAGCCGGCTGGCCGCGCAGTTCACCGAGTCGCCCCTGTTCAAGGGCATGATCACGGCCATTGGCAACGAAGTGCAGACCGTCGAGGATGGTCTGTGGGGCCTGCTCGTGACGCGCGACATCGACAACGCCACCGGTCAGACGCTCGCGAACATCGCGCGGCTGGTCGGCTCGCCGCCCCAGGGCGCGAAGACCACGATCGAGTTTCGCAACCGCATCAAGGCCCAGGTGATCGCGAACCGATCCGACGGCGCGCCCGGCGTGGTCTACCAAGTCTCGAAGCGGATCATCCCCACGTGGGATGTCACCGGCCAGCCGAAGGTGACCGAGCAGACCCACGCCACCTACGAAGTTCACGCTCAGCCGAAGGGCTCGATCGTCAACACGACCCAGCAAGGGCTGGAGCTGGCGCGCCTGCTCGATGACGTGAACCCCGCGGGCGTGCGTGGTATCGTCATTTCCCAAAGCATCGCGGCCTCGGCCGCGTTCTCGTTCGCAAACGGGCCGGGCCTCGGGTTCGGCGACGGCGCCTTCGTGGGCGCCTACGACGGTAACCAGTAACAGGAGAAACACACCATGCCGCAACCCGCATCACAGCCGCGCTGGGCCAACGTCGGTGGCGATATCGTCGAGCCCGCCTCGGGCAAAAAGGATGTCGGCTGGATCGACGCCGAGCTTCCGCCGCACAGCTACTTCAACTGGTACATGAACCTTGTCTATCAGTGGACCCTCTACCTCGCGGGCCTCGCGGGCGAGGCGTTCACGTGGACGGCGGCCCACATCTTCCAGGCGGGCATCGTGGTCACTCAGAGCACGAGCAACGGCAACGGCGCCAGCGTGACCGGCAACGGCACGGGCAAGGGTGGCGTGTTCGTCGGCGGTAGCTCCAGCGGCACCGGCGTGCATTCGACGGCCGGCGCGGGCAACGGCAAGGGCGGCGAGTTCTTCGGCACGGGCACCGGCGCGGGGCTTCAGGCCACGGGCGGCGCGACCGGTGACGGCGCCAACTTCACGGGCGGCGCGACCTCGGGCAACGGTGTGACCGGCACGGCCGTAGGTGCGGCCTCGGGCGTTTCCGGTTCGGCCAGCAACACGAACGGCTCGATCGGCGTGTCGGGTGGCTCGGGCACGGCGGGCACGAACCAAGCGGGCGTGAAGGGCACGGCCAACCACAACGGCGCGGCGGGCGTGTGGGGCAAGGGGCATAACAGCTCGAACGCGGGCGCCGGTGTGTTCGGCGAGTCGTCGCACGCTGACTCGGCGGCCATCCGCGGCTTCGCTCTGTTCGGCGCGACCGCCACGGTCGCCGCGATCCAGGGCTTCGGCCCCACCACCGGCAACGGCGGCGGCGTCGAGGGCTTCGGCACCGGCACCGGCTCGGGCGTCAAGGGCGTGACCGGGGGCGGCGCTACGTCGGGCATGAAGGGCGTTCACGGCGTGAACGGCGGCACGAACGGGCACGCGGGCTACTTCGAGAACACCCACGCCAGCAACGCCCAGCCGGTCGTGGTGATCTCTGACGCGGGCGCGAGCACCGGGCTTAGCGTGGCGTCTTCGACCGGTTGCGCGATCAGCGCGGGCGCGCTCGGCGGCACGGCGCACGTGATCAACTCCCAGGGCACGGGCTCGGGCGCGTCGCTGCACGGCCGCGCGAACGGCACCGGCGTGGGCCTGAACGTCTTTCCGCAGTCGGCCCCCAGCTCGCCGCAGAACGGCGACATCTGGGTCGACACGGGCGACAACACTCTGAAGGTCCGCATCAACGGCGTGACCAAGACCGTGACGGTGACGTGAGCCATGGAAGCTTTCGAAGCACTCCTGAAGGGGATCGTCGAGCACCCTACCGCGTGCATGCTCGCGGTAGCGCTCATCGCGCTCGCGTTTCTCTACAAGGCGCGCGAGGCCGACCGCACGGCCAAGGAAGCGCAGATCCAGAAGCTCAACGATGATCACAAGGCGACCATCGAGAAGGTCATTCCGGTTGCCGAAAAACTGGCCGACGGCGTTAACACGCTCGAACGCCTGATGGAAAAGGTGGGCTGATGTTTCCCTTCAAGAAGAAGCCGGCGCCCGCGCCGACCACGCCGTGCCCCAGCGAGCAGGTGAACCGCAAGCTCGACGAAACGCACACGCGCCTCGAAGCGGCCGTCGCTGAGATGAAGCGCCGCCTCGAAGAGAAGCAGCGGCGCGGCTCGCCCCAGCTCGCGGGTGCCAAGTGAGCCCCTGGAAGAAGCGCGGGCTTATCGCTCTGGCCGTTCTCGTGTTCGGCGTGCTGTGCTTCAGCGCCGGCCGGTTCGCTGCGCCCAGCAAGGTGATCGTGGCCCAGGCGATCCAGTTCCGAGAGGTCGAGAAGATCCGAGAGGTCGAAGTGGTGAAGTGGAAAACCGCCAAGGCCAAGACCGAGATCGTCTACCGCGACGTGACCACGGCGCCCGACGGCACGGTCACCGATCGCTCGGTGGTGAAGTCGGCCGAGACCGAGACCGCCACGGCCGACAAGACCGCCACGCGCGACACCGACAAAGCGACCGAATCGTCGGTGAAGACCGAGACCATTACCGTAAACGATGCGCCTCGGCTGACCGTCATGGTGCTGGCCGGCTACCAGCACGCGCCCGGCGTGAACCTGATCCCCAACGTGGGGCCGTTCTCGGTGGGCGCCTCGGTGACATACCGGTTTGCCGGGCCGCTTACCGCGGGCGCCGTGGTCACGTCAACCGGGGGCGTGTGGGCTGGCCTCGGTGCGCAGTTCTAGTCAACTCGCTAGGGATCCCTCATGCCTGAGTGCCGCGCCTGTACCAGAGACCTGCCCGTTACCGCCTTCGATTGGGGCGGCAAGGGCAAAGCCAGCGGCCAGCGCCGCAAGACCTGCCGCCGTTGCCGTGGCTCGAACCAACGCCGCGCCGCGCCGGTGGTCGAGGTCGCCAAGCCCAAGCGCTTCACGCGCGCGCTCGACGGCGTGCGCCGGTTCATCATCACGTCGGCCCAGAACGCCACGCCGGTGAACGTGCTCTTCTTCGGCGCGCTCCAGCTCGCGGCCGAGGCCATGGGCGCCGAGCTGGTCGTGATCCCCTACCGCTACAAGAATCCGACCGGGTGGCAGAGCGAGCACGAGAAGGATGCCGAGTGGTGGGATGCTCTCGTCGAGCCCTACCTGTTCAACACGCGCAAGAAGCTGTGTGACTCGCTCGTTCTCGCGGCCGACGTGCGGATCCAGGCGACGACCTCGGCCCCGCTGTCGGGCTTCGAGTCGCTGACCGGTGCCGAGAGCTGCATCATCGGCCACTCGAAGATGCAGTTCCGCTCTGTGCCCGTGCCGCAGGGCCGCTACGCCAAGATCCTGTCGACCACCGGCTCTTGCACCGAGCGCAACCTGAGCGAGACCAAGGCGGGAGCGCTGGCGAAGTTCCACCACTTCTTGGGCGGGCTCGTGGTCGAGATCGACGGGCCGCGCTTCCACCTGCGGCAGATCAACGCCGACCGGCGCGACGGCTCGTTCATCGACCTGAACAAGCGCTACTCGGTCGACGGCGTGGAAGACGCCCCGCCCGCGCTCGCGCTGATCATGGGCGACACGCACGTGCGCTTCACCGACAAGGGCGTCGACCGCGCCACGTTCGGCGATGACGGCATGGTCGACGTGTTGCAGCCGCGCGAGCTGGTCTTTCACGACCTCTTCGACGGCTACTCGGTGAACCCCCACCACGCTGGCGACCCGTTCATCGCTCAGGCGAAATACCAAGCGCGCATGGGCGACGTGCGCGAAGAGGTCGAAGAGGCCGTGCGCTTCGTGGTCGAGCGAGCCCAGGGCCGGCGCGCGGTCATCGTGCCGAGCAACCACGACAACTTCTTGGCGCGCTGGATCCGCAACACCGATTGGCGCCAGAACCCGGTGACGGCCGCCTTCTACCTCGAAACCGCCCAGGCGATGCTGGCCTCGGTGCGCATGGGGCCGGGCGGCGCCGAGTATGAGGATCCGTTCCGGTATTGGGTCGAGCGGCTGAAGGGCGCGGCCGACGTGCTCGCGCTCCAGACCGACGAAAGCCACACGATCGGCGGCATCGAGGTCGGGCTTCACGGCGACCGCGGCCCCAACGGCGCGCGCGGCACGCTGAAGAACCTCTCACGCCTGGGCGCCCGCGTGGTGACCGCGCACGAGCATGCCCCCGGCATCGAAGAGGGCAACTACAAGGTGGGCACGTCTACCCCGCGGCATCTGGAGTACACACACGGCCCCAGCTCGTGGCTGAACACCCACTGCGCCATCTACGCCACCGGCAAGCGGGCGCTGATCAGCGTGGTCGATGACCGCTGGCGCGCCCCGCTGTAGGAAGTGGAGTGCGCGCGCGCTATCCAACTGTAGCGGGTTAGGACGATTCCAGACGCATCGACGGCCGTAACCGGGCATCTTTCCGGTTGCGGCCGTTGGCATTTGGGCTGCAATACCTCGCCGCATGACCACGACACTGAGCCCCGCCGCGCAGCACCTTCAGGCCGCCAACTTCACGGCCACGAACCCGGCCAAGACCGAGGTTTTCCTGAACGTCGAGTTCGTGATGCCCCGTGCCACCTTCCCCGTGCCCTCGCGCTACAAGGCGCAGTGGATCGCCCGCGGCACCGGCACCGTGCTCTACACGTCCAAGACCGTCGACACGCGCGAGCAGGCGACCGCGCTGGCGCGCCGCTACCTGAAGAGCACGGCCGGCGCCCGGCTGGTCGACACCACCCGTTTCTAGAAAGGTCCACATGAACCCCCGCCACATGGTTGCCCCCTTCGACTTCACCGTGATCGTTCCCTCGTTCGGCGGCTGGCGCATCGTGGCCGGCTTCGTGAGCGAGAGCGACGCCCGCATCTATGCCGTCGGTCTCTTGGCCGGCTACCCGTCGGTCAAGATCAAGCGCACCGATGACGGCGAGACCATGACCGTTTCCCCCGCTGTCTAACCAGAAAGACCACACCATGACGACCGCAGAGATCGTGCAGCGCCTCATCGAGATCAGGGCCAGCGTCGGCCCGCGTGCCCGCGAAGAGATCAACGACCTGATCAACGACCTTGCCCCGGCTCGCCCGCCGATCGTTGGCTTGGGCACGCCCTCGGGCCTGCCGCTGGGTCACGGTGACGTGGCCGCCAAGCTGGGCAAGGTCGAGTATGTCGACCTCAACGCGCCGCCTGAGCCGCCCGCGCCTCGCCGCGTGGTCGACATGAACGATGCCGAGCGCGAGCTGAACCGGAAGAACCGCGTCGGCGCGATCAAGGCTCTGCGCGAGCGCGTTGGGTGCGGCCTGAAGGAAGCCTACGACGCCAGCGAACGCGCGCTCGGCCGCGTGCCCCAGCTCTAACCGGTTTCCACGGCGGCCAAGACCACCGTTCTAAACAGAAAGCCCCGCCACTCGAAGAGAGGGGCGGGGCTTCTTACTGCGCGCTGGCGTGGCTCAGCGGATGCGGTCTTCTTCGTTCAGCTCGACCCCGGCGTCGGGTGCCGACTGGAAGGTCGCGCGGCCGTAGAACGTCGCGCCGATGTGGTCGGCCACGCGCCAGAACCCCCAGACGCGGCGCGCCGGCCCGGTCTTCACCACCGTGAACGTGAAGGGCTTCACGCTCGTGATCCGGTGCGTGTGCTCGGCCATGGCGTCGAACTCATCGCCGCGCTCATGCACGTAGCCGCCCGAGAAGTCGCTGCGCCCATCGTCGCCGTAGGTCTCGACGTGCTCGGTGTAGCCGCCCGAGAGCACGCGCGAAGAGAAATCCCACGGGTGATCGTGCAGGTCGCGGCCCGAGTCGGGCAGGCGGATGGCGTGCAGGAAAACCTGACAGTCGGTGCCCAGCCCGGCCAGATACCAGCGCCGAAGGTAGAGCTTGCCGTCGAGCACGATGTCGCGATGCGCGAACAGGGCGTTCAGCGCGCCGTGGATCAGCCGCTCGCGAATGCCGAGCGCACTCACGGCTTGCCACCGTTGTCGAGCCCGGCGCCCGCGATGCGCGCCTCGCTGACCTCGGCGTCGGCCGCCTTCATGTCGGCCTCGGCCTGGGCGGCGAGCTGGCGCGCCATCTCTTTGGCGGCCTTGACCGCGGGCGGGTCGTCGATGGCCTTGAACCGCACCACGCGCTTGCCCTTGCCCTCTTCGCCCTCGGTGCCGAACTCGACCTCGAAGCCCAGGTGCCGGTAGCCCGCGACCACGAGGGCCTTGGGCAGCACGTCGGCGGGGCCGGCGCAGTCGAGGATGTCGACACGGGCGCCGTTGTCGATCGCATAGAGCTTCCAGCGCTCGTGGCCCTTGGCCTTGTCTTCCGGCGTGGTGACGTTGGCGAAGCCGGGCGAGCGGTAGCGCCGGCTCAGCACTTCGCGCGCCTTGGTCTTCGACAGGGGGAACGAACGCGGAACGCCGACCGGGTGGTCGGGCTGCATCGAGGTCTTCACGGCGTCTTGCCTTTCTGGAAGTCGACCCCGAACGCGGCCGGTGGAGTGGGAAGTTTCGCCCCGCGCGCGAGCGGCGCGCCACGCTGCTCGCACAGCTCTTGGAGCTGGGCCAGCGCACGCCACGCCACCATCACGGCGTGGTCGAGCCCGGTGTCGGGGTCGATCGTGCCCGCGTCGATCTGGTGACGCACGATGCAGTCGGCGTGATCGTTGCTCTTGCCACGCGCGTGGTGCATCGGCTGGCCGGGGTTGTGTTTGTCGTTTCCGATTTTCGAGAGCTTCGCCACTTCGGCGAGCGCGGCCGGGAAGTAGTACAGACACCCGGTCGCGAGGGGGATCCCCTTGCGCTCGGCCGAACCCGTCGGGAGTGACGGGCCGGCCGGTTGGGCGCCGCTCATTAGCGCACCCGGAAACCGATGGCCAGCGGGCCGCGCTTGCCCTGCCGCACCATCTTGGTTTCGAGCTTGCGCGCCTTGCCGAGCTTCTTCAGGTAGACCTGGGCCGTGGTCTTGGTCACCTTCAGCTCGGTGGCGAGCTGAACGGCGGTCTTGAACTCGCCCTTCATGGCCTTGGCCACGGTCTCGGTCGAGTGCAGCGGCGAGCCGAGCGGCGCCTTCTTGACCGCGACCTTCGACGCCTTCTTGCCCGACTTCTTCTTGCTGCTCTTCTTGCTGGTCTTGCTCATCACGGCTCCCGGTGAAACACCCGGTGCGGTTCCAGCCGCCCGAGCAGTTTTAGGCCCACCCCTATGCCATCCCAGACGTTGTGGGCCAACGACTCGGCCGGGAGTTGAACGCGAGCGCGCTCAAAGTCTTTCACTCGTGACTGTACTAGCGGGATCACCACCCGATCCGCATCGGCCGTGCCCTTCCAGTCGCGGGGGAAGTATTGGGTCACCTTCCAGAATGGCTGGCACATGCCGACCGCGCCGACGACCAGCGACAGGGGGATGATCGACGTGTTCTGATCTCCCTTCTGGAAAGCGGCATCGTACACGCGCGGGCACTCGATCACGAGTTCGAGCCGGTGGTGCCCGCTCCCGACGGCGAGCGCGATGAACGAACCGACGGCCCGGCCCATGGCGCACGCGGCCTCGGTGTCTTGCCCGCGCGTGAGCGGGTTGCGCACGTAGCCGGCGCCGTGCAGCACGCCCGGCTTGGCGTCGGGCGGCATTCGTTCGTCAGCGACCTGTGCCCAGATCGCGACGCCGCACGCGCGCACGCCGGGGTCGACGCTTACCAGATAGTTCGGCATCAGTCGCTCAGGCCACACTGAGCAGCGGCGCGGGCGAACCGGGCGCGCGCATCGTTCGGGCGCCAGCCCCAGGCGAAGAACGAGGGGTCGTTGGGGAACGGCTTCTCGACCTTGGCCAGCGTGCCCAGGTCGCGCCACGGGCGCGGGGGCGGCCCCATGACGTTGGGGCGTTCGAGGTCGAGCAGCGAGAGGTCGGCGTCGCGGATGAGGTCGAAGCCGTTTCGGGTGAGCTTGTCGAGCCCGTAGCGCTTGGCCAAGAGCCCGTCGTAGTGCTCGGCCAGCTTGGCGTAGCCGTCAGCGCCGATGCTGAGCAAGTAGCGCTTGAGCGGGCTGTTCAGGTCGTTGAGATAGGCTTCGTGGGCGTCGTGCATCAGCCCGGCCCGGAATGCCGCGCGCAACACGTGCGGATCCTTCGTGGCCATCTCGCGGGCGACCAGCGCCCGAAGGTAGTAGGCCACGCGCACCGAGTGCTCAGCGACCGAATACTGCTCGGTCTTGATCGCGCCGGTGTAGCGGTTCAGCCGCGACAGGTGCGAACCGATGTCGGTCAGGCTGAAGTCGCTGGGCCGCGGGTCGCCTACCGGAAAGGCCCGACCGGTGAAGGTCTGGATCCACGGCTTGCCCTCGGCATCGAGCTGGGCGCACTCTTGTTCGAGCTTCATGATGGTAGAGCCTTTCCGGTCTTCGCCATTCGTCTGACCTCTTGCCGCTTGGCGTTGCGGTCTACGTCTTCGAGCCAGATGTGCCGCTCGTGAACGGCCTTCGAGTACATCGCATGAACGGCATCCCACGGCACCGAAAACTGAAACGGCTTCCCTCGCGGTGGGTGGCACGTGCCCTCGACGTGCGACGTGTAGATCTCGGCCTCGACGCACGCGATCCAGTAGTCGTGATCGCCCTTGGCGTGCTCGGGCATGGCCACGTCTTCGCGGGTGGCGTCGAAGTTGAACTGAACGAGACCCATCTTCAGCCACTTCTCGAAGATGATCCGCTTGCGCTCATTCCGGTAGCGCGCCTCGGCCAGCTCGTGCCGCTGGGTGCTCACACCGGCCCCGGCTTCCACTCGCCCACCCCGCCCGCGGGGTAGTGGCCGACGGTCTCGACCTCGGCCAGCGCCTCGGCCTCTTCGACCTGCCGCCCGTCGCCGTCGACCGAGACCGCGCCGCAGATGGCCGGCGCGCTCGTGGCGTCGCCGCTGTCGGGCTTGGCCGACGCGATGGCCATGTCGAAGCCCTTGGGGTAGCGAGCGTTCAGCTTCTCGACGTTGACGCGGGCGACCTCGGAAAGCTGCGCCGGCATGACGGCCGCCAGCGAGCTGAGCACGCGCCGCAGGTAGACCTTGACGCGGCCGATGTCGGCGGGCTTGCCGTGGCCGATCTGCTTCTTCACCAGCTCGGCCAGCCGGCACGCGGCATCCTGGGCGTAGGTGACCTGCTCGCGGCTCGACCCCTGAAGGTCTTCGAGCGGCGCGTCGATGTCGTCGAGCGCGCCGAGCTGGAGCGCCTCACCGTCGAGCCCGAACATCGAGGCGAGGGCGGCGGCGTACCAGAGCACATCCCCGCCCTCTTTGACCACCACGCCGAGCCCGCTCTGAAGCTCGCGCTTCAGCTCTTCCAGCTCGCCGCAGAGCCCGAGGGCGCGAACGCCCATCTCGACCGCGGGGCCGAGGCCCATCGACGCCGTGCGAAGACACGCCTTCTGGTATTCGGTGAAGGTCATCTCAGAGACCCTCGACGGCGAGGCGGCCGATCAGCGCGGCCTGGGCGGCGGGCTCCAGCTTGCCCGGCTTGCGGTTGTCGGCGGCGAGCGCCTTGTAGGCCGCCTCGACCTCGCGCTTCCGCTGCGCCTCGGCCGTGCGGCGCCGGTCGTTGGCGACCTCTTCGGGCGTCGGGCCGCGAGCGGCGAGGCGGGCCATCTCTTTCTTCTGGATCTTGCTCAGGGGTTGGAAGCTCATGGTAGAGGTCACCTAGCGGGTTTACGGTTTCCACGCTACGGGGTTGCCCGCCTTGTCGGTCGGCACCCAGGGCGCATCGATCGGCTGGCCGGTGGCCTTGTCGCGCAAGAGCGTGGCCTTCTTATACCAGTATTCACAGAAGGCGGGCTCGGGCAGGGGCACCTTGATGTCGGGGCAGAAGATGCGCAGCGCGTCGCGCATGATCTCGGCCGTGCGCCAGCCCGCGGCCAGCATGCCCACCCGAGGCATTTCTGAAAACGCCTCATCGTGAACGAGCACGAGCGGGCGCGTACCCCAGAGCGGCGAGCGTTCGTCGGTGTAGGCTTCCTTCGAGATGAGCCAGAAGGCGTGTTTCGCCGCGCACGCGCCGATGTGCTGGAAGCTGTGGTTTGCGGCCGACGTGAAGTTCAGGCCGCCGCGCACGAAGCCGGTTCCCGGCGTCACCAGCTTGCCGTGGCCATCGTCGATCCCGTCGATCGTCGTCACCCACTGGAAGTAGGGCTTGATCTCGGGCCACGCCTGAAACCAGTCTTCGCGCAGCTTCGCCGCCACGTCGATGCAGTCGGGGCAGGTCGGCTTCGAGAGCGGCTTGCCCTTCCACTCCATCACGCCCGGCTTGCAGACCTTGTTCAGGCCCGAGGCCACACAGAAGTAGAGGCCCTCTTTGCGCTTCGTGAGAACGAGCTTCGGCGCGCCCATGCCACCGGGGAAGCCGAAGTTTGCCGCCTTGGCCATGAAGCGAAACCGGTATTCGGCAGAGCCCTTGTCTTCGGCCAGCTTCTTGAACTCGGCCATGCGGCCTTCGTTGGCCACGTCGACACCGGCCATCTTGGCGCCGAACTCGGTGTGCAGGTAGCCGGGGTCACCCGACAGGTTGATCGCCTCGCGCATCCGCGAGTAGCCGAGCACCCAGAACGTGGCCTGAGCCAGCGTGCAAAGCTCCAGCGAGGGGTAGTCGGTCGAGCAGAAGACATAACCGGCCCGAGCCTTGATGCACTCGCGCGCGCCGGGCGGGATGAGCTGCACGAGCCCGTCGTAGGAGCACCGGCCCGAGGCGACCAGCACGTTCGAGCGCACGTTGATCGGCGTGTCGACGCCCTGCTTCAACCACGGCAGGTAGGTCTCGATCATCTTGTCGGTCTTGCCCGCCTCGGCCCAGGCTTCGAGCCGGGGGTTCCCCGTGCCGTCGAGCGTGTCGCGGTCGGTGGCGATGCCGTCGCTCGGGGTGCGCGGCACGGTCTGGGCAATGTCGAGCCCGGTGGCGTCACAGCCCGGCCCCCGATCGTCGTCTTTGCACTGCACGGGCTTGCCGGTCTTCTCGCTCGACATCTTGCCGGTGCCGCCGCACTTCTTGCACTTCGACTCGGGCGCCGAGCCGTAGGCGATGGCGACCTCGCGCTTGATGCCGGCGCGGTTCTCTTTGCCGTCATCCTTCTTGCCTGGAAGGTTCTTCAGAAACCCCCACTCGCGGAACTTCGAGAACAGGTAGGGGCGCGCTACTTGGTCGCGCGCTTTACCGGTTTCGTCGGTGTGCCGCTCCAGCTTGAGCTGGTCGATCACCAGAGGGTCGAGGTCGACCGACGTGGTGATCTTCTTCTCGATGGCCGCGATGCGCTCGGGGTCGGTGCGGAAGCCCCAGACCGTGCCCAGGTGCATCGCCCAGGCCGCGCGCGCCTGGAACGTCGGCCACGTGGTGTTGGGAAGCAGGGGCGTGGCGTCGAACTGTTCGCCGATCTGGCCCGTGTTCTGAGCCCGCGGCACGCCGGGCACGAGCCCGCGCTGAACGGCCGCGACCTCGTAGGTGTTGCGCGCGTCATCGACCGGGTAGATCTTGGCCTTCTCGGGCCACTGGCTCTTGGGCAGCTTGCCCAGCTCGCCGTAGCTCAGCCGGAACTCATCGTTCGCCTTGGCGTCAAGGCGACCCTTGTAGAGCCACACACAGTTGGAAAGGGAAAACCGGTTGGTCACGGGGCCGGTGTCGCCGAACTTGCGCAGCGGTTCCATGTTGCGATTCAGCACCATGCCATCGGTCATGCGCCCTTCGGCGATGGCGTCGAGGGCCGCTACGATCTCGACATCCCAGATCTGGCCGCGCTCGTAGAGGTCGAACAGGAGCTTCAGCCACCGGGGCACGCGGCGCGCGCACACGGCGCCGTCATAGGCGAAGTTTGCGCCGGCCACGACCACGCCGGGCCGGAAGATCACGCCCTCGATCGTCTCTTCGGCGCAGTCGTCATCGAAGGCGTTCAGGAACCGCTCGAACCAACCCTCGGCCCCGTCGAAGAAGCTGGCCACAACCGGTTTGGGCGCCATGTTGCCGGGGCCGAACAGCTCGGTCTCGGTGTCGAGCGAGATCATCTCAGGCATTGCTTGGCCATTCCCACCCAACGCGGGTGAACTCTTGCTTCCAGCTCTTCACGAGGTTGCGGCTCAGCTCGCCCCGGCCGATCACCAACGGGATCGTGTGGCCGTTGGGCAGGCGCCAGACCTGATGCGTGCCGCTTTGCCTCACGGCCTCGGCGCCGAGCCTCTTCAGAAGCTTCTGGAAATCGCGGATCTTGATCGACATAGAGCACAGGCGGGAGTTGAACCCGCTTCGCCAGCGCGCGACCGTCAGCCGTGTGGCTGGGCTCGGCGGCACGACAGCTCCCCTGTAGCTGGTTTCCTAGGCCAGCTCTGCGCCCTCTCTGAGTGCATTGCAGGTCACCCGGTCGTGCCATCGCCATGGCCGTGCCGGGCTCGTTCCGGTTTGCGACACCGGTTGACCGCCCGCCTCACCCGGTTTACGGCCGGGCTCGGTGCAAGGGCGCCTGCAAGAGTGGGATGCACGACTCGAACGTGCAAGCGGCCGAGCTGTCCCTTTCGGGTCGCTGTGGCACTTCCGGTTTGTATCCCGGCGCGTTTACCAATTTCGCCAATCCCACTGTGGCCGGTCTTCACGTCAGCGCCGGTCATTCTGGTTTGTTTGCGCGCTTGTCTGCGCTCTCGGCTCGCTTTACGCCCAGCCGATCAGGGCGGCCCCGTTAAGCCGGCGCGCACTGCGGCGCGCCTGACCCGTCGGTGACTTCCGGTTCAGAACGTGCCGTTCTGGAGTTTCGAGCGCAGCTCGCGAACCTGATCGATCGTCTGGCCCGCGATGTGGTGCCACGTCAGAGCCGTGAACGGCTTCTTCTCGCGGGTGACCACGCCCGAGGTCGTGACGCGGATCTTCATGCCGACCGCCTCACCGAGCAGCGCCTTCAGCGCGTTGCCCTTGGCGCCCCGGTCAGCCTCGCCGACCGCATCGGTCGACTTGCCTTCGGCGAGCATCGCCTTCTTCTGCTCTTCCGAGAGACCGGGCATCTTGCCGCCTTCGAGCCCTTCAGCGAGGGCCATCAGGTTGCCGAAGCCATACTGCGCGTTGTCGAGGTCGACCACGTAGGCGCGCTCGGCGCCGGTGGGCGGCGGGGTCACGCCCTCGGCGATTGCCTTGGCCGTGAGAACCCGGAACTCGAAAACGTAGTTGTTGCCCTTGTGCCCGCCCTCGATCAGTTTCGCCGTCGAGATGATCAGGTCAGCTTCGATGCCCGGTTCGAGGTAGGGCTTCCGGCCCGTGCTCGCCGCCGTTCCTGCCGCTTTCGCGTAATCCATTGCGTCTTGCCTTTCGGTTGGTGTCTGCTTCAGATTGGCTGAATTGCCAACGGGGATGTTCTAGCGAGCACACGGCTTGCTTGCACAGCGCCGGATGACGGGCGCCGGCCGGCCCGAGGCCCACGGCGGCGCGTACCGCTGCACAGAGCCGGTGTAGCCCGCGCGGCGCAGCGCGATGGCAAGCTCGGTGCTCGTGACCTCGTAGACCTGAGTGGGGCCAGACACCCACGACCACAGCGCGCGCAGCATGGCGATCATAGCGTGAACCTCTCGGGGTAGTTCTCGGCCTCGGCCGCGGGCACGAGCTTGGTGTGATATGCCTTCGACAGCGGGTCTTGAACCCAGACGATCGCGTAGGCCGTCGAGTCGCGGTCGCCGTCGAGGTAGAAGCGGGTCTCGCAATCGCTCTCGGTGAACGCCTCGACGATGCGGTTCCGCCACTCTTGGCCACAGCCGCACTGCCACTTGCCGTAGACCTTCCAGACACGGCCGCCACACACCCGGTGCCTGATTACCGGTATGCCTGATCTGAAGCTCGCGGGCGTCGCCGCTTGCTTGTGGCGGCCGTGGTCGCTCACAGCTTCAGCGCCGCCTCGACGGCCTTGGCGCGGATGATGTCGCGGCCCAGCTTCACGTAGAGATCCTCGGCCTCGGGGATCGAGAGCTGGCCGTAGATCGGCGACTGGCGGCGGTCTTCGTCGGGCTCGGGCTTGATCAGCAACTTCAAGCTGACATCCGAGTCTTCACTGACCACCGTTAACTTGATTTCGCGCATCACCATTCCTCGCTTTCAAACCAGTTACTAGCGGCCACGCTCGGTTTTCGTTCGGTGTCTTCCACGGCGTGGGTGAGGTCGAGCTTTCCGTAAACGAGCTTCTGGGGGTTCTTCCCGGTCGCCTGCACGTAGCGCGCGCGGTTCCGGGCCGTGTCGAACGCCCGGCGCATCTCTGGCGTGTGCAGGAAGACTTCGGCGAAGACCTCATCGGCCGGCTGGCCGTTACGGTGCGTGCGGCCGAGCGACTGTTCCCACCGTTTGTTGGAGCTGAACGGGTTGGGGTAGAGGTTCCGGTGCCAGAGCTTCTGAAGGTTCTTACCGGTATCGTTGGCCATGACGGCGGCCACGATCGAGCGCTCGCCGTTCTCGTCTAGCTCGGGGTTCTTCCCGCCGCCGTCGTAGAAGGGGATGCCAGCCTTCAGGGCCACGCGCTGGCCGAAGTCGTGGTGCTCCGTCCAAATGATGCCGACGTGTTTCTTCGCCCAGGCGACCGTGGCGTCGACAAGGTAGTCACTCACCCACTTGTAGCGGGTCTCATGAAACACCTTGTCTTTGATGGCGCGCCACTCGGGGAAGGTCGCCGCTTCCCACACGGGCATCGGCCCTTTCTTGCAGTGCTTCGGGTAGCTCTTGCCGTCGTGCGCGTAGCCGTCATGCCAGCGCGCCGCCGCGTTCCACAGAAGCAGCGGGCTATCCATGAACTCGGCCGAGTGCTTCAGCTTCTCGCGGCCCTCTTTATGGTAAGCCTTGCGCTTGGCCAGCCACTCTTTGATCAGCGCGTCGGGTTCCTTGCGCGGGAAATTCCAGTAAGAGTAGAAGCCCGCGGCGAGCTGGCGGCCCCAGCGCGCTGACGTGAGCGCTTCCATCGCCTGCTCGCCGTCGGGCCGCTCGCCTCGGCGCGTGCCCTCGATCAGGTCGCGCAGCGTGCGGCCGTCGAAGCCGGGCACGGGGTCGCTGGGCAGCTCGGGCGCCTTGGCGGCCGTGATCGAGAGGGCGCACTTGACCGACGCACTCGACGTGACGATGCACCCGTGGGTGTCGCTTATGCGCCGGGCGTAGCCCTCTTGAACGTTCTCACCGGGCTTGCACAGCTTCGCCAACTGGCCCATTGGAGCGCGGAATTCCCCGGCGTCGAGTGCAGAAGCCCAAGTGTCAACAGTAGGCGGGTGAAGCGGAACAGGCGATCGGGGGCCGAGCGCTCGGCCGATGAGATGGTCATACTCTTTGATGCTCTTATCGGTTGGGGTGCCGGTCAAGACCGCGAAGTAGAACTGTTTAACCTCGCTGGCGCGGTCGATCCGCTTCCAGCGCGTGCCCTTCTTGTCTTTGCAGTTGTGGCCCTCATCGGCGATCACGAGGTCGGCCACGCCGTCGCGCACGAGGATGTCAGAGTTCTTCGGAAGCTGAAGCTCAGAGTAGGTGATCACGCGCAGCACGGGGCGCCGGTCGGGCCACGTGTAGTGGCCGGCCAAGTGGGGCACCTTGAAGTGTGCCGCCCACTGCAAGTAATCGCGCTCGTAGAGCTGGCTCTTCACGGCGGGCGGGATCAGGAGCACGGCCATCTGAACGTCGCGCTTGGCCATGGCCAAGAGGATGTCGATTCCGGTTTTGCCGTGGCCTACGCCGATGTTGCCCCAGAGCCCCGGCGCGTCGCTGAACTCTTCCAGCGCCCAGCCCTGCGGCCCGTTCAGCGAGAGGATGCAGCCCGAGCCGGGGATCACCTTGCCGTCGGGACCCTTCACGCCCCAGCGCTGATCGCAGTCGCACCCCTCGGGGCGCTCACGCCGCAGGTGCTTTGTCCAAGCCTCGGCCGCGCGCAGATCCTTCTCGGGGTCGAGCACGCGGCGCGGTAGGGCTGTGATACGTTCGAGGTCGTGCGACCAGCCCACCGGGGCGCCCTTGTAGCCGAAGATCGCGCCCTCGGCCGTGCCGCCCTCGGTGGTGATCAGACCCTTGGCCGTGGCGATCTCTGTGAGCATCGACGGCTTGGGGGCCGTTGCTGCGCCCCCGTTGAGCTGGTCTGAGAAGCCCATGCCGTGAAGACTAGCGGCTAGTGCGGCATTCCGCGCTCAGCGAGCCAGCGCCGGTGGCTCAGCGCGCGTTCCATGCGGCACGCGAGGGCCTTGGCTTCCAGCTCCAGGGCCTCGATCTCGAACTTGAGATCGTCGCGGCGGGAGCTGACATCGTTCTTCAGGTCGTGCAGGGCCGCGCACGCCTCGCGCACGTAGGCGCGCGCCCGGTCTTCGACGGTCTGCACGGGCCGGTCGGTGTCGTTGCGCGTGATGATCTCGACCGGCTCGGTGACCTCGGGCCACTCGGGGATCGTGCGGCCCGGCACCACGTTGTTGGGCACGCCGTCGATCGAAACCGGAATGCGCAAATACGTTTGCAGGGTGTCGGCGATGGCCTGGGCCAGCGAGGTCTTGCCGGTGCGCTGCTTCCCTCGGATGGTGACTCTCACCGGACACCCCCGCGCACGACCACGGTGGCGAGCGGCACGAGCGCTTCGATCACGGGGTCGGCGAGGTCGCCCGACGTGATCGAGCAGAGCCCCGACGGCGGCGCCTTGGCGGCCTCGATCGCGAGCAGGGCGCGCCAGCCGCCGAAGCCGAGGTCGCTCTTCTGGTGACCGAGGCGCACGTCGGGCGCGCCGTGCTTCTGCGCGAGGTCGTCGGCCAGCTTCTTGACGTAGCCCGCGAGGTCAACGGCGCGGTTGCACGCGCAGTTGATGAGCAGCATCAGCTTGGGCGCGCCGTCTTCACCGACGGCCTGGGCCGCGGGCACGGCCTGAAGGGCGATCTCGCTCCCCTCGGGCTTCTTGCCCCCGCCGCGCTTCTTCTTGGCGCCCTCGGTGGGCGCCGCCTGCTCGGCCGCGATCTCGGCCTTGACCTCGGCCGCAGTGCCCGCGGGGGTCGAGGTCGCCTCGGCGGTCGAAACCGACACGCTGGCCTCGGGCGCCGGCTTGGGCGTGCTGGTGACGGGCTTGGTGTTCACGTCGGGCGGGGTCACGCCGGTGCCGGCCGAGCCCTCGACCGCGATGCCCAGCGCCGCCGCCTTGGCGGCCTTGTCGTCGCTGAGCGCCTGGGGCGGGGGCGGCGGCGGGGTCTCGACCTTGGGCTCGACCTTCTGGAAAGGCCGACCCTCGAAGAGGCACAGGGTCTCTTCGTCGATCGTGCGCGCGGTCGCGTCGGTGCCCAGCTCGCGCAGACCACCATCCTTGGCCCGGAAGATCACGCGCGAGCCCAACTGACCCTCGAAGCGGGCCGGGCCGCCCTGGATCAGGTAGACCACGCCGGGCTTGAGCTTGTCGACGCCCAGCTCGGTCATGAAGGGGATCTCGGGGTGGCCGACCGACGCCGGGCCGGTCTTGGCCGCCGTCGCCGCGGGCGCGCTGCTCGCCGCCTGCACGGTCGCCGCCGCCGCAACCATCGCGGCCTGGGTGTTCGGGGTGGCGCTCGACGCGCCGGGGGAAGTGATCTGATTCAGAAGGCCCATCGGGTTGACCTCGGTGTAGGTGGTGGTTTCCAGTTTGCTACTAGCGGGTGCCGCGTCGGGCCGCAACATGGCCGTGAAGCGGTTCATCGGGCTGTGTTTGCACGTGCGCGCGAAGTCGCACCCGCCGAAGTCGCTGCACGCCTCGACGTTGTAGGGCACGCCCTCGGGGGTCGCGCCCGGCATGGCCGCGGGCACCTTCGAGGCCGCGACCATCGGGCCGTCGATCACGGCCGCGAGCGCGCCCCACCGGCGCAAGAGGTCGTCGCGCGTGAGCCGCACTTCAGCCGGGAGCTGAAACCGGCCGCCCTCGCCCTCGGTCTGGTGTTGGTGCTGGCGCACGATCACGCCGTCGGCCTCGGGCTGGCGCAGCAACGCCCACGCGCCGTAGGTGAGCGTCTGGGGGTCTTCCTTGAGCTTCTCTTCATCCTTGTCGCTGCGCCAATCGGCCTGGGCCGCGGGCAGAAGGCGCGCCGCGTCTTCGCCGATGTAGTAGCCCCACTTGATCAGATCCTTCTTGAACTTGTGGTCGATGATCACCGGCCACTCGAAACCGGTTTCCCGGCCGTGCAGACCGGGGATGTACATGTCGAAGTAACCGGTAATCAGGATGCCGCCCGGCGTGCTCAGGCGTGGGTTGAGAAGCGGATCCTCGACCTGGGCGGGGCCAGCGGGGTGGCCGGGCAGGGTGAACGGCGCGGCCCAGAGGTAGGGTTCGAGCATCTTGGCGCCGACCAGCTCAAGCGTGCCGCGCACGTCTTGGCCGGTGCGAAGAAACGTCTTCAGCCGGTCGTGGGCCGCCTCACCGATGCCGGCGCCCTTGCCCATCGGCTTCTTCTGGAGCTTGCCTTTCTTCTCGAAGTGCCAGCGCAGACCACAGCGCTTGAACGTGATCGCCTGTGAGGGCGAGACCGCGCGCAGCGTGCCGTCGGGGTTCAGCGTCTTGCCGAACAGCTTTTCGGTTTCACTTCGATCCATCGGGCGCCTCGGTTCGGTTGATCTTCGCTTCGATCGTCACGGGCGAGCCCACCTGATTCGAGCGCGACCAGTTGATCAGCATGTGCGGCTTGATGTTGAAGAACTCCAGCCCGTCAACGGTGACCGGCTCGTTCTCGCTCACGGCGCGCAGCGAGTCGCTGATGAGGCGGGCGCTCGGGATCTTCCGGCTGGGAACGTAGCGCTCCCACGCCGAGCGGTCGGCCAGTGCCTCGGTGCTCACGAGAAGCTGGCCGGCGCCGGGCCGCACCTTCGGGGTCTTCATGGCGCCGGTGTCGCTCAGGTAGCGGGCGAGGAATTCCATCACGGCGCCCACCTGCCCTGTTCCGGTAATCATGGCCTCGGCCTGGGCGGGGTCAAAGCCGCTGACCAAGAAGCGCCCGCGCTCATCGACCTTGCGGTTATCGGCGAGCCAGAGCGCGTGGCGGGCCACGTGGTCATCCTTGATCCAGCTCTCGATGTAGCTGTGGCCCTTGGTCTCGCGGAATGAGGCGAGGTAGTCGGCCGCCGACTGGCTCGCGCTCACCTGCCGAATGCGCTGGGTCACGGCGTCGATGTCGTGCGGCCCGAGCTGCGCGCCGGTGTCGAGCAGCACGCGCTTGTTATTGGCCGTGATGATCAGGCGGGGGCACCCTTCGAGCGACACCACGGGCATGAACTTGCGGTTCAGCGAGCACACGTTCGAGCCGATCAGCCGCCGCAGGTCTTCGATGATCGTGTCGGTTTTCGGAATGCCCTCATCGGCATGGATCAGCGGGCACCGAGTCAGCGAGTCGTTGAAGTTGGAGCCGATCACGTCTTTGAACGCCGAGGCGCCGCCCTTGTGCCACAGGCGCGCGAGCCCGTCGGCCAGCACGTTCTTACCCGTGCCGGGCGGCCCGTCGATGTAGAGCGCGGCGGCCGGCTTGTCCAAGCGCGTGACGCACGCGACCCAATCGAGCAGGGTGTCGCCGCCGAAGCGCTTCAGCCACTCGTGGATCTCGGGGTGCTCGCGAGGCTTCAGCTCTTCGCGGATCGGGCACACGGCTTCGTGAAAGCACTCGGCCCGGTGGTCGTAGTAGCTCTCACGCAAGCTCAGCGAGGCGATCACCGACCGGGCCGCGGTCGCATACTCGAAGAGGATCGACTTCATGGGCCGCTGAACCTCTTCGCCCGCCGCGTTCGTGGTCATGAGCTGCACGGGGGCGCGCGCGAGGTCGCGGCGCACGCTGATGTCGATGTCTTTGTCGGGCACCATCGAGCGGTAGCGGCCGTTACAGAAGATCCAGTTCCCGCCGTGGTGGCGCACGATCCACTGTTTCTGGAATTCGCCCGCGTTGGAGCACCCGTGCTGAAGCGCCCAGCGCTCCACACGGGCCGCGTCAAAAGGGCCGGTATTGTCCGGGGCGTCTTCATCGGGTGCCGCCTTGGCGCTCTCGAACCGGAAAGCCGAAGCGGCGATGGCGTTGCGTTCCTTGGTCGCGGCGTCGGCCTCGGCCTTGCGCTCGCACGCGCGCTCGACCTTCTCGCGCCACGAGCTGAGCCAGTCGCCCGTTTCGGGCGGGTCCATGGCCGTGACGCTGGCCCGTGCCAGCTCGACCATCGCCTCGACCGAGGCGGTCGGGAGCTTGAACGCCAAGAAGCCCGCGAGCGACTGAAGGGCCGTGTCACGCCCGCCGCTCTCGGCCAACGCCGTGCCGGCCAGCATGCGGCGCACGAGGTCGGTTTGCACGCGAGCGAGCGACGACCGCAGGGCCTTCATGTCGCCGTCTACGCGCTCTGGAAAAGAACCCGCCGTGCCCGAAGACGCGAGCGGGGCCGGCTCGGTGCCACGCGCGACCGAGCCAGACAGTTGAGAAAGGAAACCGCCCGAGGGGCCGGCCGTGACCGCCGAGGTTACCGGTTCGATCAGCGTGCCCTCAGTCGAGGCGAAGACGTAGGCGGGGCCGTTCTTCGGCCGCGTGGGCAGGTAGTAGATGCGTTCGAGGTTTTTGGTTTGTTCGTCGGCGCGCATGCCGAGCTGAGCTTGCACCCAATCGCGGGTGGGCTTGACCTCGGCCGCGGTCAGCTCGCGCGTGGGCTGGAGCACGAGCCGGTAGCAGTGGTCATCGCGGTCGGGGTCGTGCGAGTGCGTCGAGTGCATGATCGCGCACCACCCGAGCGCGTCAACGCGCGCGAGCAGAGCGTTCAGCGCCTCGGCCTTCAGGTGGTCGAGGTCGAGCACGATGCAGCCCATGCCGATCACGTTGGAGTCGCCACGCACGCCGTTGAACACGGCCGGTGACCACGCCTCGACCTTGCGCGCTTGGCACTTGTTCGGAAGCCGCTCAGCGGTCGCTGGGTGCCGCGTGAGCGACGGGCACACGGTGCTCGGGATCTCGATCTTGCGCTTCGAGTCGCCCTCGCCCTCGGTGTAGAAGGTGCCGCGGGGGCACTCTACCTCGCGGCACTTGCTGAGCCCGTCAACGTGATCCTGCCACGTCACATCGAGCGTCTGGGGTGTTCGGTCTGTGTCAGAAGAGAGTAGGCTGATCCGCATCGGGCCTCGCGTGGTGGAGAAACCTAGCGAGCTGGCACCGGCGTTGCACAGCACACCAGCCCTTGAGGGTGTCGGCGCGCTCTACACCAGAGGTCGGCCGTCAGCCGGCCCGACGGTCGCGCGGCGCAGCGCGTTCAGCGAGCGCTTGGCCTTGCCCAGGCGCGTGGTCAGGCTCTTGATGCGGCGCTCCAGCCGCTTCACCTGGGCCTCACGCCGCGCGATCTTCGCCAGCCTCTCGGCGTCGCGCTGGCTCTTCTGGTCGGGCTTGCTCTGCGCGGCCGTGCGCCAGCCGGGCTGGAGCATCTCTGCGGCGGCCTCGGCGGTCGCGTCGGGGTGCCAGTCGCTCTGGATCAACACGGGCTCGGCCGCCAAGAGCGCTTCGTGCGCGTCGCCCACGGCCTCGGCCGCGTCGGTGTCGACCTGCTCGGCCGCCCACGCCCTGAACTGTTCGTCGAGGTCTTGCTCTGCCCAGCCCATCTTGGTCGCGTAGCGGCACAGGCGATCGACGTAGCGCACCATGCGGCGCCGGTGGTAGGTCGAGCCGTGTTTCCGGTATTCCCACACGTGGGCGACCTCGTGCAGGAAGATGAGCCAGTCGCGCGACTTGGCCAGCGTGATGCCCCCGCGCCCGCCCCACGAGGTCGAGCGGCCCTTGAACTCCAGCTTGACCGGCCCGTTGCCGTAGGGCAGGCGGTCGAGCTTGAAGTGCCTGACCAGTTTCTTCAGCGCGCGCTCGGCCCACGCCTCGCTGATGTCGATGCTGTTCAACACCGGCCAGCGCACGCGCTCATCGCGGTAGAACTTGAGGTCGCTCAAGCGGCCACCCCCGCCAGCTCGGTGGCGAACGCGGTCACGCGGCGGCGCACGAACTCGCGGCTCACGCCCAGGCCGTCAGCGATTTCATCGTAGGTCGCGCCCTTCAGCTTCGCCTCGATCATGAGCTGCACGCGCACGTCGGCGCGGCCCAGGGCTTCGTTGAACTCGGCGCTCTCGTGGCTGAGCGCGGGCACGGTGCGCTCATCGCGCTGGCCCACGGTGCCCTCTTCGGCCTCGGGGTTGATCAGCGCCACGCTGGCCGGCATGCTCTCGGTGTAACCGACCGGGCCGCCCATGGTGTTCAGGTGCCGGCGCATCTCTTTCATGACCAGCGGCTTGGCGTAGCTCTTGAGCGACTGAGTGCCGCTCTTGTAGCCGGTGGCCGACCACCGAAGGATGGTGATCGCCGCGACCTGGGCGAGGTCGTCGATCATGTGCCTTGCCAGCGACAAGCGCCGCGCGAACTCTCTGGCCCACATCATGCTCTGCTCTGCGATCTCTTTCTCACTCATGGTGACCTTTCGTTACGGGTTGGTTGCACTGTCACCTTAGCAGCGCGCGTGCCACGTCGCAAGCGGGCGCAATTCCAGAATGTCACCCCTCGGTGACTGCCCGATGGGGCGACAGTCATTTCAGTTTTGCGATGACCTTTTTGCGTAGGCCGTTACCAACGCGCGACGCCTTGACTAGATGGCGCGTTTCGGTGCAGGCGCCTCGGGCTCGACCACAAGGGCCTTGACGCGCTCGCCACCCGGCCCCAGGGCGCGGCTGAAGTCGCCCGCGTCGATCAGCAAGGTGACGGCGCCCACGGTCACGAGGATGCCCGCGTGGGGCTCGCCGTCTTTGGGCTCGGCCTTGCGCCGCGCGCTGAACGTGGTGGTCTCGCCCACGCCGAACATCCGCTTCAGGGTGTCGGCGATGCTCATCGGGTGCTCCAGTCACGGCCGTAGGAACGAACGCCCGCCACGCGCGGCCCCAGCACGTGGTAGACCGAGTGGGCCGAGCCGCGCCGGCTGATGCCGAGCATGATGGCCCGGTCGCGGCACTGCTCGGGGTCGATCGTCAGCACGAGGTCAGGCGAGCCCGCGTGCGCCACGAACCGCTCGGGCTGGGGCACCTTGAACACATACCAGAAATGGGGCGGCCTCGGGGCCTTGCCGCTCGGCTGGAGCCTCACGCCGCCCTTGGTGAGGGCCTTGCGAGGCCCGCTGACCCACTTCGACGCATCAAACATAGAACCATCCCTCTTTCTTGAGCAGTTCGGTTTCGGCTTCCCAGGTGGTCATCTGCCCGCCTTCGACCTGGGCCTTCACGTCTTCGAGCACCGGTTCGAGCTTCGCCGTGATCTCGGCGTCGGTCGCCTCGGGCGCCTTGGCATAGAGCGCATCGAGCGCGGCCTGAACCCATGCCCCCATGGGCGTGGTCGTGTCGTTGGCCTTGATGCGCTCTCGGGGCTTCCAGTTCTGTGCGTCGGCCTTGGCGCTCTCGATGCGCTGCGCCTGGGCCAGCTCATCGGCGCGGGCCTTCAGCTTCGCCCGCCGCGCGGCCTCTTGCTCCAGCCGAAGCGTGCCCGCCTCGGTGAGCGCGTAGACGGTCGCGGGCCGGCCACCCGTGTGCTTCTCTTCGATCGGGGCCACCCACGCCTTGGCTACCAGCTTCTTGGCCACGGTCGAGAGGTTGGTGTACCACTTACCGGTTTCTTCGGCGATCTGAGCGATGGTCTTCGGGCTCGCCTGGAGCGAAACCAGAATGACCGACTCTTGAGAGCTGATGAGAGGGGTGCTCGTGGCGCTCAGCGGGTTGAAGTCGACCACGCCCACGGCCGATTCCAGAATTGACCGGGCGAGCCCGTTCACGCTCTGGTAGCCCCGCTCAGCGGCCAGCCGGGCGAGCGCCCGAAAGGTCTCTTCCTTCACGTCGAACCCGATCAAGCTCATGCCGACCACCTAGCGGGTTCTTCTTGCTTTTACACACGGCCGATGTAACGCCCACAAGATCAAGCGCTTAGCTAGATGCCCGAAACGCTTACTATTGTGAACACCTTTTTTCCTACTTACAAGACCCTAGTTATTGTTAAGGATTATGTGTAAGAAGAGGGGATGATAGAAGTAATACTTAATGATAGTCTGACCTAGGTAGATGGAAATTTGGCGCGGAACAGAAAATCAACCACTTAGAAATCGCGACCGTGATTTCGCGCGCTTAGCATCTCTATGCCGAGGGCGTGCGCCCAGGCCCCCGACACGCTAGGGGTGTGACTATGAAGAAGCCTCGCCGTGCCATCGTGGCCAAGCTCGAAGCCGAGTTCGGGCCGGGCTCAGACGCCCTCATCGCCGTGCTCAAGAAGGTGGCCCTCGGGCAGGCGTTCGAGCGCCCAGGCCCCATCCCCGGCACCGTCAAGACCGAGTATCCGACCATTTCGGAAATGCGCGAGGCCGCGATGGATCTGCTCGCCTACCAGCACGGCCGCCCGCGGCAGGGCGTCGACATCGAGGTCGATGACAAGCGCGCGAAGTGGAACCCCGACGCGCTCTCGCTGGCCGAGCTGCAAGAGATGGATCGGCTGGCGCGCAAGGCCACAGCGCCCGCCCTGCCCTCGGGCACAGTCGTTGACGCTGAGTTCACCCCCACCCCCACCCAAACCGAAAAGGTCAAGCCATGAACACCATTGTTGCCGTTGCCATCGTCATCCTCGCCGCCGTCGTGCTCTTGCTCGCGCTGCTCGGGCTGGTCGTGCTGGCCAAGGTCTTCATGAGCGCGATGGCCATGAACCAACGGCTCGGGCAGGTGCCCGCGCAGCTCGCCCAGAAGGAAGCCGCGTTGCAGGGGGCAACCGCCGACCTCGCCGCCGCCTGGGATAAGCTCGCCGCCGACCGCGACTTCTTCGAGCGCAAGGTGCGCGAGCAGGCGCAGCGCGACGCGGGCCAGCTCGACGCGCCCGAGAAGGCGATGGAAGACGCGATCCTGAAGGCGACCGAGGCCGAGCTGAAGAAGCTCGCCCCGCCCGAGCCCAAGAAGGAAGCCAGCCGCGAGGATGAGACCTTCTTGGGGCCAGCGTAGTAGCGTAGCCGCGTGCTCGACCACCTGCCGCAAGACCCAGACGAAACCGATGCGGCGCTGTGCCGGCGCTCGTTCCGGCACTACGCCCAGCGCGCGTGGGGGGAGATCGACCCCGCGCCCTTCATTCCGAATTGGCACGTTGACGCGCTGTGCGAGCACTTGCAGGCGGTCTACGAGGGCCAGATCAAGCGGCTGATCATCAACATCCCACCGGGCACGGCCAAGAGCATGATGGCGGGCGTGCTCTGGCCCTCGTGGGTGTGGACCAAGCGCCCGAGCTGGCAACTGCTCGGTGCTTCCTACGAGCAAGGCTTGGCCACGCGCGACGCTGTGAAGGCGCGCGAGCTGATGCGCGGCCCGTGGTACACCCGATGGTTTCGGTCTGAGCTGAGCCCCTTCAACGGCGAGCCGTGGGAGTTCAGCGAGGATCAGGATAACAAGACCTATTACCGGAATACCTCCCACGGCCACCGGCTGGCCCTGGGCGTGGGCGGCAAGGGCACGGGCTACCGCGGGCACGCGTTGCTGATCGACGATCCGATCTCGGCCAAGGATGCACACAGCAAGGTCAAGCGCGACGGGGCGATCAAGTGGAAGGATGAAACCATGTCGTCGCGGTTCAACGACAAGGAAAACGCCCAAGAGGTCTTGATCATGCAACGCCTGCACGAGCAAGACCTGACCGGCCACCTGCTACGCAAGGGCGGTTGGGAACACCTGCGGTTGCCCGCCGAGTTCGAGCTGAAGCACCGGTGCAAAACGCGCACGTGGCGAGGGGCCGATTTCTGGAAAGACCCGCGCGAGGCCGAGGGCGAGTTGCTCTTCCCCGCGCTCTTCCCCAAGCCCGTGCTGGTCGGCCTGAAGAACGATGTCGGGAGCTACGGCTACGCGGGCCAGTATCAGCAACGCCCCGCGCCGGCCGAGGGCGGCATCCTCAAGCGCGCATGGTTCACCCGGCGCTGGCTCTTGCCCGATCAGTCGCCCGTCGAGGGGCTGGAGTGCCGCCCTGTGCCCGCGCGCTTCGACCTCATTTCGGTTTGGACGGATGCCGCGTTCAAGAAGACCGAAGACAGCGACCGCGTAGCCATCGGCGTGTTCGGCGTCAAGGGGCCAGACTGCTACTTGCTCCAGCTCATCTGGGATCGGATGGGCTTCAACGACACCGTGGGCCACCTGCTTCGCATACGCAACACGTGGCCCCAGCTCGCGGGCATCTACGTCGAAGACAAGGCGAACGGCTCAGCGATCATCGAGACCCTGAGAGGCAAGGTCTCGGGCGTGTGCGGCGTCGAGCCCGACGGCGGCAAGGAAGCGCGCATTCACGCCGTGGCGCCCTTCATCGAGGCGGGGAACCTGTGGCTCCCGCTCAGCGCGGCGTGGCTCGAAGACTACATCGTAGAGGCTTCCAGTTTCCCGAAGGCGCCCAACGATGACGCGATCGACATGACCGCCTATTGCCTCACCCACTACTGTGCTAAGCGCTACTCAACCATCCTCGACGCACTCACGAAGGATTGATCCACATGGGCTTTCTGGAAAGCAACAACATTGTGCAGGCGCGGGCGGCCCAGGTAATCGAGGCGATCGACGCGCTCGACGCAACCATGAGCATGCGCCTCGACGTGCTGCACGCCCAGGCACAGCCCATCTGTGAGCGCTCGGGGAACCTGATCCACAAGGGCCGCCACGAGGGCGAGGCGGGCTTGCAGCGCTGGATCGCGTTCGCCCGCGTCTACTCGAAGGGGTCGAACAGCCGGCACGCCCAGGGCCTTCGGCGAGCGCTGGCCGACCTCGACGATCGCACGGCCTCTCGCGAGCAGGGCGGCTAGCACATCTCATGCCAGTGGGCTAGTGTGCTGGGCATGGAACTGACCCTGATCCGGCGCATCTTCACCCCCAAGGCGACCACGGGCGAGCTGTTCATCGACGGCAAGCGCGAGTGCTTCACCGTCGAGGATCACTACCCCACGCCCTACGTCAAGACCCCGCGCGTGACGGCCATTCCGGTTGGGGTCTACACCGTGGCCATGCACGTGCCCTCGCCGAAGTACAAGGGCAAGCTGATGCCCCGGCTGTTCAACGTGAGCACGCCCGACGGGCGCCTGCTCGTGTGCAGCGCCGATCGGAAGGTCACCTTCGAGGGCGTGCTGATCCACACGGGCAACACGGCCGACGATTCCGAGGGCTGCATCATCGTGGGCGCCAAGCTCGGCGTGAACCGCGTTGACGACTCGGTGATCGCCTTCGGCAAGCTCTACCCCAAGCTCGTGGCCGCGCACGCGCGGGGCGAGAAGATCACCCTCACCATCTCAAACCAGTAAGGCAACCACATGGCAAGCAAGAAGAGCGTTCTCGACGGGCTCACCACCGACGGTTGGCTGAACGTGCTGACCGGTCTGGGCGACGCGACCAAAGACAAGCGCATGGGCGGGCGGCCCGTCGCTGACGTGATGAGCTACGACACGCTGGCCGAGTTCTACCGGGCCAGCGACCTCGCCGCGCGCATCGTCGATCTCCCCCCGAGTGACATGTTCCGCGAGGGCGTCGAGATCCGCGTGCCCGACAACGAAGACGCAACCGAAGACCTCGGCGGGTACATGGAAGAGCGCGAGGCGGAAGAGGCCATGGTCGAGGCGCTGAAGATGAAGCGCGCCTACGGCGGCGGGCTCATCCTCGTGGGCGCGAACGATGGGTCGAGCGACCTGTCGCGCCCGCTGAACGAGCAGGCCATCCGCTCGATCGATTACCTGAACGTCTTCGACGCCTACGAAGCCCAGGTGGCTGACTACGAAGAGAACCCGCTGAAGAAGGGCTACGGGCGCGCGCTGCACTTCCGAATCAACCCTCACGTGGGCTCGGGCATTTCCGGTTTGCAGAAGGTTCACGCGAGCCGGTGCATCGTGTTCAACGCGCCCATGGTGAACCGCCGTCAGCTTCGGGTCTCGAACCCCGGCGTCGGTCAGGGCTGGGGCGACTCGGTGCTCGTGCGCTGCGCCTCGCTCGTGCGCGACTACGATGCGGCCTGGGGCGGCGTGAGCAACCTGCTTCACGACTTCGCCCAGGCGGTCTACAAGATCAAGGGGCTCGGCGCGGCGCTGCTCGCCGACAAAGACAAGACGATCAAGAAGCGCTGGCAACTGATCAACATGGCGCGCTCGATCATCAACGCGACCCTGATCGACAAAGACGATGAAGAGTTCGAGCGGCAGAGCACGAGCATCGCGGGCGTGAGCGAGACCCTGAAGGAATTTCAGGCGCGGCTGGCCGCGTGCGCCGGCATGCCGGTGACCAAGCTCTTCGGCACGAGCAGCGGCGGCCTGGGCTCGACAGGGCAGGCCGAGGATCGCACGTGGTATGACACCATCCGCGGCATGACCAAGCGCGAGGCGAAGCCGCAGTTCAGCCGGCTGGCCAAGCTGTGCATGCTCGCCAAAGACTCGCCCATGAAGGGCAAGGAACCCGAGAACTGGTCGGCCTGCTTCCACCCGCTCTGGCAAGAGAGCAACACCGAGAAGGCCGAGATCCGCCTGAAGAACGCCCAAACCGATAAGATCTACTTCGACCTGGGCGTCGCCTCGACCGAAGACATCGGCAAGTCGCGATGGGGCGGCGACGAATACGGCATGGATCTGACCATCGACCTCGACGCGCTCGAAGACCGCGAGGCCATGGCTCAGGAGATGAGCGAGGCCGCGCACGAAGCGACGACCACGAACCTCGCTGAGCACGGGCAAGAGACCCCGCCCAAGCCGGCGTCGATGCCGCCCGGCAAGAAGGGGCCGGTCAAGTGAACCGCGCCGCCTTCGTGAACGCCCTCGCGCTGGCCAAGGCGCGAGGGGTCGTGCCCAAGCGCCTGCCCCGCGCGGCCGAGCCGCTGGCGCAGCAACGCCGCTACGCCAAGCGCATCAAGCGGCGCGTGCTCGAAGACGCCATGCGGCTCGTGCGCGCCAAGCTCGTGCCCGAGCTGGAGCGCCTAGCCGAGAGCACGTCGAAGGTGGGCCACGCGAAACCGGAAACAGACGCGGCCAAGACCGACGACCTGGGCGATATCCTCGACGAGATCTCGCGCGACTACTACGACAAGTGGACCCGCCGCGAGTTCGTCAAGCTCGTGCGCCCGGTCGCGGTCGAGGTCGAGATGTTCGAGGCGGCGCAGTTGAACAAGCAACTCAGCGCGGCCCTGGGCGAGGCCCTGTCGATCGACGTGGTGGGCAACGAACCGTGGCTCAGTGACGCCGTGGCGAACTTCACGCGCGAGAACGTCGGGCTTATCCGGTCGATCCCCGAGCAGTTCTTCGCTGACCTCGAAAAGACGCTGAGCAAAGAGATTGCCGATGGCGCGCGCTGGGAAGACCTCGCCGCGGGCGTGGAAGAGCGCTACAACGTCAGCGAGTCGCGGGCCGAACTGATCGCGCGCGATCAGGTGAGTAAGTTCAACGGCGACCTGAACCGCACGCGCCAGCAAGAGCTGGGCATCGACCGGTTCATCTGGCGCACCATGGGCGACGAACGCGTGCGCGAAGAGCACGTCGACTACAACGGGCAGAGCTACACGTGGGAAGACGCGCCCGAGGGCGGCCCAGGCGAGCCCGTGCAGTGCCGGTGCTACGCGGATCCCGACGTGCTGAGCGCTCTGGAGTAGGCCCGCGGGTCGCTGACCTCGGGCCGCACGACCTCGCACGTCGCGTCACACCCATACCGGTTAGCCGGCAAGGGCAGGCGGCGATAGCTCCAGCGCCCGAAGAAGTCGGCCGAGACCCCGAAGTCAGCGTGCGTCGTGTTCGCGTGGCGCTGTGCAGCGGCCCGGCACGAGTCGTAGCTCTCGGGGTTGAAGTCGAAGCCGTAGCTCACAGGTAAGGAAACACCTTCTCGACGATCTCATCAGCGCGGCGGCTGGCCTCGGGCGTGTCGATGTCCAAGTGCTCGAACCGGTAAGCCTCGCGCGCGAGGTCTGCCATCACCCGGTGCTCAGCCTGCACGCGGCCCATGAGGTCGCGCACGTTGATCGCCTCGGGCGAGTCGTCGCGCAGCGTCGCTTGGTAGGCGCCGAGCGCCCTGTTCATGAGGCGCAGCTCAGACTCGGTGAACTCGGTGTGCTTCACTGGAGCACCGGCCGGGCGTTGCAGGTCATGCGCACGTGCGCCGGCCACTCGAACGCGCCGTCGCGCGTGAGCCGGTCACCCAGGCGGCTGTAGCCCTCGACCACGCACGGCACGCCGGTGCCCTCGCTGTGGCTGAGCTGCACGCCGTCGAAGGTCTCGTTCACCAGCTCGCACGAGCCCCAGCCCACGCGGGCGCGCCAGAGCGTCGAGGCCGTGGCCGTCGTGGTCGACCATTCGAGCACACAGTCGCGGTCGTCGCGCGGGCTCGCCTGGGCCAGCTCGTAGGCGTCGCTGGCCGCGTTCCACCCGCGCCCGCCCCAACCGGTATGGCTGGCGCTGAGCGGGTCGAGCCGCAGTCGGTCAAGGTGGTGTAACAGCTCGTGCAGCCAACCCGTGGTGTCGCGCGCGAGGGTGATCCCGCTCAGGTCGTAGGTGCCCATCAGGTAGTTGTCATCGCCCAGGTCGGCAAGGTGGGGCTGGTCGAGCACGAGCACGGGCAGGCCCGCGAACGTGGCGTCGAAGTCGCCCGCGCGCACGATGCCCCGCTGGTCGAGCGTGTCGCGCATGAGCTGCACGTTCGAGCGCACGGCCGTGCAGTTCAGCTCATACTCGGCCGAGACCAAGAAGGGCGGGGCGTCGCACGTGAACGGGCCGACGGGTTGGGCACCACAAGCGACGAGAGCGACGAGAGCGAGGTAGCGCATACCGGAAAGCCTAGCGGGTTGGGGTTGGGCGTGCAAGCCTACAGGTCGGCGGTCGAGCCACAGTCGGGGCACCGGCCGCGGATGGGGTGGCCCCGACCGTCAAGGTGAGGGCACGGCGCCTCTTCCACGGCGAGCTGGTCGAGCGTGAACATCGCGTTCCGCGCCCACTGGCCGGGCGGCACGAACATCTCGACCATGCGGCGCACGTGGGCTATCGCCTTCTTGCGCCGCTCGATGAACTCGCTCACAGCTTGGCCAGCTTGGCGGTCAGTTCCTTGGTCTCGCGCGCTTCCTTCTCGATCTGCTTCGTGAGCATGGGCACATCGCAGTAGCTCTTGATCGCCTTCTCGGTGATCGCGCGCAGCGACTTCGGTTCGAGGGCGTCGAGTTCCCAGCTCTCATCGCCATACTTCGCGGCGAAGTCAGCGAACCGCGGGTCAGAGCCCTTGGCCGGGTTGGGCGGGCACTTGAACTGCCGCACCTGCTCGATCGTGAGGGCGACCTTCTCGACCTCGACGGGCGCGCCGAAGACTGCCATCCGGTCGCGAATGTCGCGCACCATGTCTTCGCCGCTGGGGTCGAGGTCGCCCGCGTAGAGGATCACGGGATCCTTGCCCGCCTCGCGCGCGTCGATGAGGCGCTTGCTCGCGTCATACATCGCGGTCTGAGAGCTGTAGCCCTTGTTCATGGTGAAACCGATTTGCCACTTCGAGGCGATCGGTTCGAGCACCGAGGAAAGGGCCTGCTTCTCGACCCACAGCTCGACGTAGTAGCTCTGCCCCTTCCAGTGGTCGAGCACGTAGCCGGTCTCGGCCTTGCGGCGCAGCATGCGCAAGAAGGCGTCGCGGTCTTCGTAGAAGCCGGGGATCTGCGGCACGCGGCCGAGGTCGTCGATCGCGCTCCAGTCGACCAGCCCCGCGAGGCGCGCATCGCTGATCAGCGCGCTCAGATTCTTGTAGCTGCGCTCGGTGTTGGCGAGCCAGTTGCGGCTGACGAACTGGTAATACAACTGACGCAAGGTCAGTTGGATCTCGTCGGCCTGATACGCCTCGATGATCTCGTTCGCTTGCGTGATCTGGATCCGGCTGGCCTCGCGAAACCGAACGTCTTTGAAATGCTCTTTCATGACTCGCCTTTCAACTGCTTCTTGAGTTCCTTGGCCAGCTCGCCCATCACGTGCCAGTCGCCGCACGGCCCCTCGAACTTCTCGTGAGCCAGCTCGGCGCGACGCATCAGCAAGTCGGCCTCGGTCTGACACAGCGTGAGCGTCACGACGATCTGAACCGGGGGCTCGACTTTGACTTTCATGCGAGCTGACTAGCGGGATCAAACCGACCACGCACACGGTCTTGACCGATTACCTTGCACGGTATTTCGTGGCCGTTATCCTCGGTGGGTCGCACCCAACCCACACCCCGAGGTCACCATGAAGAGCCGTAAGAACCCGCTTCCGATTGCCCCCTTCAATCTGCGCGAGACCGGCCCCATCGCCCAACGCAAGCTGACCAAGAAGGTCGGCTTCTTCCGGTTCGCGCACGGCGTGGGCGCCGACCGCCGCGCCACGCTCGACCGCGACCCCTGCCCCCACTGCAAGGGCCGGGTTGAGTGGACGCTGACCTACAAGCGCGAGGGCGCGCGCGTGGTGCCGTTCATCTACGCCCGGTGCCGCAACGCGCCCAAGAGCCACCGGTGGGATTTCACGCACTGGAAGCCGGCCGAGGTCGAGCCCCAGCGCATGGCCGCCAACGTCAAGAGGCCCACGGGCAGGTCGGTCTCGGCCCACTCTTCCACGAGCTGGCTCACGCCGTTGTGAACGCGCTTCGGCTTGCCCTTGGTGAAGAGAAAGCAACCCTCGGTGTTGCCGCGCGTCCACCGGCCGAGGCCGAAGAACGGGTCGCCGCTCTTGGCGTAGCGCTTGACCCACTGGAACGCGATCGACTTGTAGGTGAAGCCCCACGCCTTGCCCAGCTCCAGCATCTCAGCGAGCAACGGGTAGGTGCCCCACATGAAGAGCACGGCGTCGGCCGCCGCGAGATCCCAAACCGGTATCTGGGCGATGGCGCCATTCTCCATCGTGCGGTAGTGCCACTCGGCGGCGCCGTTGCACTTCTTGTCAGAGTAGGCCCAGGGCGGATCCGCGTACAGGATCGGGAACCCGCCGAGCGTCGAGACCTCGGCCGCGCTCGCCTTGTGGATCCAGCGCCGCTTGAACGGGCACACGCCGGTTGCGTGAACGGTCGAGGCGCAGTAGGCGCACGAGTGCGGCGCGTTCACTGTGCGCCCTCGGTGTCGCTGTCGATCGCCCAGGCGAGAGCGGCCACGAACATCAGGCACGCGCTCGCGTAGAAGGCTGACTCGCTCAGGGTCGAGTAGGCGTAGGCGCTGACTCCCACGCTCGCGATTCCGAAGATGCAGAAGACATCGTGGGCTCGGCTGGTCTTGGGCTTCACCCAACCTGACTAGCGGGTTCGCGGCGCACCGGCACAGCCTGGGGCTTGGCGCGCTGGTCGAGCCGCGCGATCTTGCGCAGCTCGGCTTCGGTCAGGCCCAGCACGATGCGCATGCCCTCGCCCGCGGCCAGCTCCATGCGCGAGCGCGCGAGCACGGCCGCCCAGAGCATGAGCTGAGCGGCGTTCTCGGGGCTCGCCCGGAACGCCAGCATCTTGATCTGGTAGGTGGCGATGCGCTCGCACACGTCATTGCCGCCGTAGGCGATCAGCACGGCCGCGAGCCGGCACGCGTCGCGCCCGAGGTAGACCTTCATGGAAACCAGCCCTCGCCACCGATCACGTCTTGCACGTCATCGACGGTGAGCAGGCGGCCGTCGGAAATGGCCAGCTCTTGCAGCCGGTCGATGAGCTTGTTCAGCTCGGCGCGCGTGAACGCGTCGAGTTCCTTGGGGGTCATCGGTTTCGGCGGCGGCTGGTAGTGGCGCGAGCGCTCGGAAACGATGGGCGTGACCACACCCGATTTCAGAATGTCGTCGATCATGCTCATTTGCGCACCCGCTTGGGCTTGCACGCGGCGATGATCTGGGCGGCGGTCACGCGGTCGAGCAGCGGGCCGATCGCCTGGATCGTCTCGTGCAACTTCGTGCGGCGCATCTTCCCGCCGCCGATCCCCTGCACGAGCGCGCGCAGACCCGAGAGCAGCGAGTAGTCGGCGCGCAACTGCTTCTCGATGTCGAGAAGAAGCTGAAGCTCGGGGTCGAGCCTCGGGGTTTTGATCGACGCCTTGAGGGCGGCGGTCATCTGCTCGGCGGTCTGCGGCGTGGTGCCCATGGTCGGTTCCTAGCGGGTTGGGGGTTGAACTGCTCAGTCGCGGCCGTAGGCGGCCTCTTCGTAGGCGGCGGCGGCCTTGCTGTCGCACTCGGCCTCATAGCGATCGTCGGCCGACATCTCGGGCTCGGCGGCCGGCGCGGGGTCGGTGCTCCAGTCGCCCGTGGCGTAAGCCTCGATCGTGCGCGCCACCGACAGCTTGCCCTTGTTCCCCGCGTGGTCGAGCATCCAATTGCACCAATCCAGAAGGGTCTTGCCCTTGAAGCCGTTGGGGTGCGGCTCGCGCTCCAGCCGCTCGCGCAGCTCGGGATCCCACAGCATGCCGGCGCCTTCGGCGATGCGCTCGGCCGTGCGAGCCTTGGCGCGCTTCTTCTTCTCGGCGTCGACCACGCGCTTCAGGCCAGCGTCGCCCGCCTTCAGGATGCAGTCGCACCCGACCTTGAACTTCCGGCCGTCGGCGCTCTTGAGCCAGAACGCCTGAGAGATCGCCGTGCCGCAGTAATCGCACGAGCCACCCGGCTGGATCGGCGCGCCTTGGCACGCCTGATACACCAGCTTCTCACAGCCCACGAACCGGAAAGGCGCTTTGCCCAGGCCAGCCGCTTCGAACTTGTGGATCGTGTTGGTCATGCGGCGGGGTATTGCAGGCAACGGGCCACGGCGCGAGCACGAGAATACCGGGGCTTAAGCACGGTCTTGGCCGTGGAACTGTCCGGTTTTCAGACGAGTGGAGTGGACACGCGCACTCCACATCGGCCACGATGGCGGCTATGCGAATCCTCTTGACTCTCGCCCTGCTTTGCGGATGCGGCTGTGCCACCGACCTGACCAAACCGGTAAGCCTCGCGCCCGACCTCGCCACCTTCATCGCCAACCCCGACGGGTGCCACACGAGCTGTGGCCTGCACGCGCCCGCGGGCGGCGACTGCGATGACCTCGAACGCTACGAGCGCGAGATCGTCAAGAGCCTGGGCGCAGCTCAGCGCGACTGGAGCCCCGAGAAGGTGTGCGCCGCGGTCAAGGGCTACAAGGTCGTGCTGCACGAGCGCTTGCCGAAGGATCGGATCTGCGAAGACCACGGCGGCGGTTGGGTCGCGTTCTTCACCATGACGCCCATGGGCATCGGTGTCTTCTGCGCCAAGGGCTACACCGACGTGGAAGCGAAGACCATCACGATCGAACACGAGCGCTGGCGGGAAACCCCGCTCGCGCATGAGATCGTTCACGTGGTCGAGAACAAGCCGGGCCACTGCCGCTGGGCCAGCCTGCCGCTACGCATCGCGGTCAGCGAGCTGATGGGCGAGCCCGACGAGAGCGTGCCCGAGGCGTCGCTGTGCTCGCCCTGATACTGGCCGCCCTTGTCGGCGGCGCAGCGGCCGAGCCGACTCACGCCGAGAGCGCGAGCCCGTGCGATGCGTGGGGCTACCCTACTTCGAGCGAGCGCGCTTGCCGGGCTTCTTGCGAGTGGTGGTCGAAGCACGAGCGACGGTGCCGCGACGCCGACGTTGAGAAGCTGGGGCCTTGGGATCCACGGCCACCGACATGATGCGGGGCGGCATCGCCTTGCCGCCGAACTCGTGCAGGCATCCGAAGAGCGGGCCGAAGTCGCGGGTCACGTCGGCGGGGTCGGTGTATTCCTTGACCTCAAACCGGAACGGCCCAGCCACGACCGACTCATCGCACCCAGGGCGCGCGGGGTCGACGGTGCGAAGCCACGTCGCGACCTCGGGCCACTGCTTCAGCCACTCGGCGCGCAGATGGCGCGCAGTCTCGAACGTGAACTTCTCTCGCGCCGAGCTGTAGCCGGTGAACGTCATCCGCTTGGCCAGCGCGCGGTAGGTCAGCGCTTGCGCGCCCAGCTTGAACTGGCCGAACGTGGCGAGCTTGAACGCCTGCCGCGCGCGCAGCGTGTCGGGGTGGTTTCTGATTTCCTGCTTCGTGGCGAAGTCGAGATGCGGGCTCTTCAAGATCTGTTCGATCTCAGGCCACGCGCGCTTGGCCACGCGCGCGGCGTAGGTGCCCATGCGCATCTCTTCGGTGAGCTTGATCAGCTCAGCGTCGAACACGGGCAGATCGGCGGCCGGCACCCCGGCGCCGCTGACCCACTTGTTTGCGGCCACGGCGCGGGCTTCGGCGCGTGTGAGCTGACCCTGAGCGACGAGAGCGAGAAGGTTTCCGAGTGCGTCGTGCATGCGCGACCACTAGCGGGCTAACCGGTTTCTCGCTCACGAAGTCACCGAGCAGCGACGCGACCGTGCGGTAATAGACGCGCAGCGGCGGGCACGGGTGGGTCGCACGCATCACGCGCGCGAGGGCATAGCCTCGGTCAACGCCGTAGACCGCGCGCCAGCGCTCGGCGCATTCCTGCTCGCTCTCGCGCGCGATGGTCGAGCCGTGGGAAATGAGACTCATCGGCGGGCTCCACAGTTGGGGCAGAAGGTCACGGCCGCCGTGAAGCCGAAGCCGCACACGGCACATGCCGGGTTCGCCTTCATGGTTGCTTCGACCTCGACCAGCTTGTCGGGGCGGATCTCGAACGCGCGCTCGATCTCGCCCTGCTTCACGAGCTTGCGATAGAACACGCCGCGACAGTAAGAGTTGTCGCAATTCGGATTGCCGCAGGTGGCATCGTCGGCGGGCTTCGGCTTCACGTGCTCGACAAGGTGATCGACCTCGGCGGCGAACGCCGCGTCGGCCTCGCGCTTCTTGCGCTCGACCTCGGCGGCCCAGCTCTCGATGACTTCGAGCCCGGCACTCACGCGCCGCGCTCGATCAGAAGCAGGGTGATCTCGGCCGTGAGCTGGGCGATCTCGCGCGTCGGGTCGAACGTCGACTCGGGATCGTTGTCGTAGCGCTGAGCATTGAGCTTGCTCGACAGCTCGGCGCGGCGCTCGGTCAGCATGATCGCGAGCGCCTGATGCTTGGCCGGCAACGTGCCCTCGGTCATCTTGCGCGCGTCGTAGTGGCGCCGGAACTCTTCGATCATGGCGTCGGGCAGGATCACGGGCGCGGAATCTTTCCAACCGTCGAGCGCTTGCCGCACTTCGGTTGCGTACAGGTGAACGTGATGTCGCCGCGGTCGACCTCGACGGAATGGGCGGCGAGCCAGTGACCCGCGGGCTTCTCGTGGCGACAGTGCGCGCACTTGATGCGCAGCTCGCCCTTGACCCACCGGGTGCGCGAGGTCAGCACGGGTTCTCGACCTCGAAGCCGAGCTGCGCCGTGAAGCCCTCGGGGTTGCGGCGCGCGGCGTAGGGCCGCGTCACCAGCACGCCCATCGGGAGCGTGACGCGCTCGACGCGCACGTGCCGCGTGTTGCAGTAGGAGCAAACCGGTTCGAGCGGCGCGCCGCAGTGGTGGCACCGGTTCACTGGTCGGCGCTCCCATGGTGGTTGCGTCGGCGGTAGGCGCCCCAGGTCAGCCCGATCTGCACGCGGTCGAACTGCTCGGCCACCTGCGGCACGTCGCGCTGAACGGTGACGGGCGCGCACTTCTCGACCTTCTCGGGGTGCTCGCGCATGAAGCGCTCGATCTCTGCGGTTCGGTTCTTCGGTGCCATCACCCCACCGACTAGCGACTTCGGAAGCAGGGCGCTCACAGGCCCCTCGCCACGTCAACCGCGGTCTTCGCGGCTCTGAGAGAACAGCCGGTGCGCTCGCGCGCGAGCTTGATCGCGTCGATGAACTTCCCGCCCGTGGCCAAGGCGTGCTCGGCCTCGGTCAGCGCGGGCGGCGTTTCGCGCAGCACTTCAGCGGCGATGGCTTTGGTGTAGCTGGGAAGGGTCACGCCGTTGACCGAGACCACCCGCCAGCCGAACGATTCCCAGCGCTCGACCTCGGGCATCTCGCTGCAACCGACCGGGAAGAAGCGGCGCAGCGTCACACGCGCGAGCGCCGGCACGTGGTGACGCGCGAGCTTCGCCGCATCCTCGCCCGTGTCAGGGCACGCCGAGTCATACCGCAACATGTCGATCGGGAATGAGCCGCCGCCCTCGACGATGAACTTCACGCTCTTGAACTTGTCAGGCGAAACCGGAATCTTCATGACGTGGATCCTTTCAGGGTGGAACAGCAATTAGCGAACCGCGGGAGTGGTGAAGAGGCCCTTCGGCCCGAGGCCGAGAACGCCGGGGTAGCACGAGCGCATCGCGCGCCAGAGGGCCTTGGTCACCTTCTCGCCGCTCGGCACGATCCACGCCTTGAGCGTGCGATCGAACTGCGCCCAGCCGCCCGCGGCCGACTTCACGGCCGGCACGAACTCGGGGTTATACGGGGTGAAGACCGCGATCGTACCGTCGCCGCGATCCTCGATCACGATGGTCGAGAGGCGCTTGCCCAGGGTGTCGGCCAGCTTCGAGAAACCGAACGCGCGCACGGTCTCGATGGCGGCGGGCAGTTCGTCGAGCGGCATCCCCGCGGCGATGCGGTAGACGATCGCGTTCACCGTCGAGCGCTGGTCGGCCGTGGCCTCGGGCACGTAGTAGCCCGCGTTCTCGCGGCAGTCGGGACCCATGCCGGCTTCCACGCTCACCGAGTCGACCAGCGGGCGCGAGCACAGGCAACAGTGAGTGGCGAGCATCTTGGTAGCGGGGGCGTTTTCGTAGGACATGGGGCGGGGTATTGCAGGTGTGGTGCCACGGGGAAGTTACCGGAAAGTCTCATCGGCACAGCTTGTGATCGTCCGAAGACCGGTCAGTTTGACCGATTCTCGGTGACTGCGATGCGGTCAATCTTCGCCCAGCACATCGCCGTAGAACTCCCGCTCGACTTCGCGGGCGCTCTTCTTGCGCGGCTTCCGGGCGCGCACTTCGAGATGCTGACCGCCCCAGCACAGGCGCGCGGTCTCGTAGCCGGCCGCCTTCAGCTCGGCCTCGGCGGCGTCGGCCGCCTCGAACGTCATGAGCAAGGTGCGGCGCACGGGCCAGCGACGGGTGGCCCTTTCCAGTTTCGCGGGGTCGGTCGGGAGCATGGGTCAGAACGAGTAGTCGTGATATTCCGAGCGGTAGCCCATCCCGAAGATCGAGTCGGGCGAGCCCTTGACCGCCCACTTGCCCTTCTTGTTCAGGCGCAGCTCGTAGGTGGCGCCCTCGGGGTTCGGCGCAAAGCTGTACGCCTGGGCATCGCTCATGCCGTTCGAGTCGGTGCGCGTCGCCGTGTCGGCCTGAACCGTGCAGCTCTTGCCGTTCGCCGCGACCGCGATCACCGTGAAGGCGTGGCGGTCAGAGTACATCAGTTGCGTGGCGCCCATGCCGACAACCGGGGTGGCGGGGGTGGCGGTTTCCGAGAGGCGGTTGATGAGCGAGCCTTGCATTCTGGTTTTCTCCGTTGCGTGGGCCGCGTCAGTGCGACCCCTCATCTATAGCGGAAGAGGTCTCGCCCGATGATTTTTCGAGCATTAAAACCGGAATGGCATCCGGGCCTTGGACATATGGCCACGTAACCCCGCGGAATGAACTTTCGTATATGGTCACGGCGATTTCTCGCGGCGCGCATCTTGCAGCCGGCCCGGACCTTGCATCCCCTGCAACCCCTGTGCCAGCCGCTTGACCGATCGGCCCGCCTCGGTCTAGGGTCTTAGGCGTCCGATGAAACTCAAGCGCTACGACAAGATCACCCTTGACCGAAAGCGAGCCGTCAAGCTCGACAGCGGCATGATGCGCGTACCCGCGCGCATCAGCCGCGTGGGCGTGCAGGATTACCGCCGCGCCGACGGGTCAGTCGAGCGGGCCTACCGCCCGCCCGAAGAGGTCGGCAAGCCCGCCTCGGTGGCCAGCTTCGACGGCCGCCCGCTCGTGAACGATCACCCCTACGCCGATGGCGGGGTCGTGAACGCCGAGAACGCCAAGCGCCTCGGGGTCGGGTTCGTCATGAATCCGGTTTTCAAG
>ERZ1292629.279-Hain-H43-01um-R1-279-length-54668-cov-19_pt1 | contig 54668 bp, 52 predicted proteins | sample MGYA00564399_ERZ1292629 | MGnify/ENA primary metagenome ERZ1292629 (study PRJEB36523, sample SAMEA6512636) | groundwater metagenome | collected 2019-01-08 | study: AquaDiva: Metagenomics assemblies of 32 groundwater samples
GGATAAACGGGAAGTTCTTAAAAAAAGAATAACCGACCGAGAAATCCATAGAGAGCTTAGGGATAAATGATGGTTCTTACTAGAACCTAAATCCTAATCCCTAAAACCTATTCCTGGGGATGTACCGGATTCGCCAAGAAGAATTCCTGCCAAGGATTCGGGGTTGAGGTTGGCCACAAACTCATAAAACTGGCCAAAAACAATAAGTGCAAACTTATTTAACGCTAAACCAGCGTTCGCTGTAGCTTAAAAACTATAGCCATCGCTTTAGACCCGCCCGAGGGCCTAAACGCGGTGCCAACCTTTCGGGCTGCGATTGAGTGTAACGGCGAAACACTCAACCAAGCCAAATCGCCAAAGTTTAATTTCCTTTCGCTGTTCTTTTAGAAATTAAACTTAAAACAAGAACAGCTACTATCTCGTAAAAGATTCTGGCAAGTAACTTTTTGCACGCGGGTTCAACTCCCGCCATCTCCACCCCGTAAAAAGAAATGACAAGGTCATTTCTTTTTACGGGGTAGGCATGTGATAAAATTTTTTAAATTTTATTTTACATGCCACCCTAAAATATGTACTATGCTTATATCCTGAAAAGTGATAAAGACAAAGGTCTGTATATTGGATATACAACCGACCTAAAATCGCGTCTTAATTTACACAAAACTGGAAAAGTTATATCAACAAAAAATAGAAGGCCTGTAAAATTGATATACTACGAATCCTATATAAATATGACTGATGCGAAAAAGAGAGAGGTTTTTCTAAAGTCAGGATCAGGGCATAGGTTCATCAAAAAACAATTAGCTAACTACTTCAAACAATCTTGCGAGTTAATAATCAAATAAAATCGGAAAAATTTGTAGTTATAGATGAAACCGGAAAAAATCTGGGTGTTTTGAGCCGTGAGGAGGCCTTTCGAATTACTCAAGAAAAAGGCCTGGATATCATTGAGGTTAATCCGGTGGCCGATCCGCCAGTGGCAAAAATAGTGGACTACGGCAAACTGGAATACCGCCAAAGAAAAGCCGAACAAAAAATAAAGGCCACGCATAAACAACAAGAACTTAAAAATGTTAAAATCGGCCTAAAAACATCAGCCCATGATATGGAAGTAAAAGCGGGGCAGGCCGCCAAATTTTTGGGCAAGGGACATAGGGTGCGTTTGGAAGTGTTTTTAAGAGGCCGAGAAAAAGCCCACCGCGATTTAGCCAGAACAAAATTGCGGGAATTTGAACAACTCATAAAACAACCCCATAAAATAGAAGGTGGCGTTGTCTCCTTGCCTTCTGGTTGGGCTGTGCTAATATATTAGGGCTTTGTTTAAACACAAACAAAATCGGGAACCCCGCCATTAATTTTATAGAATATTAGAAAATGGCGGGATGCTCAATTTTGTAGTGAAATTTACTTCACTGCATTCATAAATTTCAACAAAATTGGCAAATGCCCTCAAAGACCAACAAATCAATGACCAAAAGATTCCACGTTACCAAACGCGGAAAACTTTTGCATAGGCAAGCCCACCAAAGCCATTTTCGGTCCAAAAAAACTTCTAAAAATATAAGAAATCTTCGGCCTAAAAAATCTTTAGCCAAATCCGATGTTAAAAATGTTTTAGAATATCTGCCGTTTAATTAAAAAATATGCCGAGAGTCAAACGAGGAAAAATCGCCAATAAAAGAAGAAAGAACCTGCTCAAACACGCCAAGGGCTTTAAGTGGGCGCGCAGCACTCACTACCGCGCGGCTAAAGAGGCCTTGCTGCACGCTTGGTCAAAATCATATTACGACCGCAAAAAAAAGAAGGGTGAGTTTAGAACATTTTGGCAGATAAAAATCGGCGCGGCCGCTAAAGAACAAGGCATCTCCTACAGCCAGTTTATTCATGCTTTAAAAAACGCCCACATAGAATTAGACCGCAAAATTCTGGCCGATGTGGCCGAAAACCATCCCGAGATTTTTAATAAGATTATTGAGAAGGTAAAATAAATTTAGGTTCAACATGATTATTTTTTACCAAAACTCCTTCGCTCCGAAGGAGTTTTGCTTTATGGGTTAGACCACCACGGTTGTAACCGCCTAAAAAACCATCTGAACGGATAACGCGATGACAGGGAATTTTGGGATTAAAATTTTGAGCGAGCGCGTTGGCCACCGCTCGACTTGTTTGGGGTTGGCCGATAGCAATGGCGATTGATTTATAAGTCGCCACCCTGCCTTTGGGAATGTTTTTTACGATTTTATAAATTTTATCCCTGAATTCCATATTTAATTTGAAAGTAAGTTTTCATTTTTTAGAGCGAGTTCTGTTTGAGACGCAGTCCTCGGAGGCGAGTTAACTCGCCAGAAAATGGAAACTTGCTGAAACAGTTTTACTCTACTTTTTTAAAAAAGATAGCATCTTCTCCACCGGCCAAGCGTTGATAATATCATTTTTGGTGGCCCAGCCGCGACGGGCTTGGGCGATGCCGAGTTCCAGATATTTAAAGTGTTCCGTGGAATGAGCATCGGAATCAATCGCTAATTTTACACCGGCTTCTACCGCCATTCTTATATATTCATCTTTTAAATCCAACCGATTGGCAAAGGCGTCTATTTCCAAGACCGCGCCGGTTCTTTTAGCTGCTGCGATTATTTCTTTAATATCAACTTCATAAGCCGGTCGGCGATTGATTATTCTGCCAGTAGGGTGAAACAAAATATCTATATTAGGATTCTCCATGGCCGTAATAATTCGCCGGGTTTGATCGGCTCGCGACAAATTAAACAGCGAATGGACTGCGGCGCCGGCCACATCCAGTTTGGCCAACACATCATCTCGAATATCCAACGAGCCGTCTTTTAAGATATTAACCTCGGCGCCTTTTAGAATCTTGAATCCTGTATCTTGGAACTTGCCTGCCCCTCGAAGCCTTGGCAAAGTGGGGGAACTTTTGTTCAACTCATCAATTTCAGACATTTGGCGCAGAAGTTTTTTCTCGTCGGCGCCGCCGGTCATAGCCAGCGATTTGGTGTGATCGGTAATCAAAATATATTGAAGCCCTACTTCCATAGCCGCTTGGGCCATTTCTTCTATGGAATTTTCGCCATCGGTCCAATCGGTTTGAATTTGTAAATCGCCTTTTAACGAGCCATAGTCAATCAGTTTTGGGAGTTTGTGATTACGAGCTAATTCAATTTCCCCGGACAGAATTCTTAATTCTGGTTCAATATAATTCAAGCCGAGTTTATTATATATTTCTTCTTCGGTCTTTCCGGCGACAATTTTATTGCCCTTATATAATCCATACTCATTGAGTTTATAACCCTTAGTGATAGCGATTTTTCTAATTTCCACATTATGATTTTTGTCGCCGGTAAAATACTGCAAAGCCGCGCCAAAGCATTCGGGAGCTACAACTCGTAAATCAATTTCTAAACCATTTTTGAGTTTAACCACACTCTTGGTAGAACCCTTGACCATCACTCTCCCAACCTCCGGCAAAGAAACAAACATGTTCATAACCGCTTCAGGTTTTTTGGAAGTTACTAAAATATCCACATCGCCAACCGTCTCTTGCATCCGCCGGGCCGATCCAGCCACTACCACTTTTTCGGTGTGAGGATTTTTATCCAATTGAGCCACAATTGATCTTACTTCGGGCAAAATATAACCCAAGATATAACGGCCGGTATGCTTTTTTATAAATTCAATACCCCGCAAAACTTTCTCTTCTGATTTTTGACCAAAACCCTCTAGTCGGCTAATCTGACCCGCTTTAGCCGCTTTCTCTAGTTGACCTAATGTTCTAATTCCTAATTCCTTGTATAGCTTGTAGACGCCTTTGGGCCCAATACCCTCCACACTGGTTAAACCTTCAATATCCACCGGGATTTTTTTCTTTAACGCTTGATATTCTTTAATGTGACCGGTTTTTATAAACTCCTCAATCATTTCGGCCATGCTTTTGCCCACGCCTGGCACGACTTCCAAGGCCTTAGCGCCGCCGTGTTTATAGATATCGGCCAGATCCTCGCCTAAACTTTCGATATTCAATGAGGCGCGTTCAAAGGCCTGCGGCTTAAAAGCCACTCCTTGCATAAGCAACAACAGCGACATTTCCTTAAAAATTTTGGCGATGTCTTGATTGATCATATTGATTTAATACTACCAACTTTATTCCAAACAAAAAAATGCGCAACACTCGGTGTTACACATTTTGACCGACGGTGTTTTTGCCATCGGGCTAATCTGCAACATCCGATGTTGCAGATTCTTTAATCGTAATAACCGTCATCCACACCTCCTCTTTTTTAAAAGAACAGCTTTTTCTAAAATTTAACAAAATAGAACGATTAAGTCCAGAAAATGTGCGTGACTCGGTCATGCGCATTATTTAGTTAGCGGTGGTAGCTTTCGGGCAGAACGCGATCGTAGCCGCCGCGTTTGGGAAAAAGATGTTTTCTTAGAATCAAGAGCATGAGCGACGCCAACAAAGAAATAATGCTGGCGCCGATAAATAAAATTTCAAAACCAAACCGGTCGGCAATATAACCGCCCAAAGCCGCCGCGGCGGCGGCGGCCAAGCCCACCGAGAAAACGCTTTCCAAACTCCATTCAAAACTAATCCGCCATTTATCCACATGGCGCGTAAAAATGGCGTACCAACCCGGCACGGCCCAGGCCATAATAAAACCGTAAATTGATTGAATTAAATATAAATGCCACGGCTCGCGGGCCAACAAATAAGCCACCGGAATAAAGCTGCTAAAAAAATAACCCAAAAACATGGCCCAAAAATCATCATGCTCGCCATCGGTTTTATCTAAAAATCGCGCGATAGGCAGTTGCACCAGCGACTTAACAATCCAAAAAAAGGCCACGCTAAAACCCACCACCTTAGCCGAGCCGTTGCCGACGCCGCCCACAATAAAAATGGCGAAGACCGGCCCGAAAGAAGCAAAGGCGGAGTTATAAAAAAAATCGGCGACTACCAGCGTGCGAACAACTTTGTTGATATTCTTGAACATTACTAAGAATTATAACAAAATCCCTCAACTGATGACAGATGAGGGATTTAACTTTTTATGATTTATAAATTATTCTGATTACTTAATTTCTTTTTCTACAACCTGATCGCTCGCTGGCTGGAAAGAAACCGACTCTACACTCGCGGGCTCATTGGAAATAACCCCTTGCGCTTGCGGCAAACCAAAACCCGTGGCCGTGTCATCACCCCATAAACCGACATCTTGGGCTGATCTTTGGAGTAAGGCGCGAGTGCTGGTGGCCGAACCATTCCATAGTTTAGCCGATAAACCGGCCACATGCGCCGCCGCCGCGGAAGCGCCCGAAATAAATCTATAGCCGCCATCGCTCCAAGCGGATTCAATATTAACCCCCGGCGCGGCAAACTCAACCTCGCGGGCTTCAGCCGCATAGTCGCCATCATTAACACCTCGGCTAGACCAATCCGGAACTAAATCCTCTTCGTCTAAAGCGCCCACAGCCACCACTTCGGCATACGCAGCCGGCCAATTAATTGAGCCCTTAAGCGGTCCGTTGTTGCCGGCTGATCCAACTACTAAAACATTTTTTTTGACGGCCTCGCCCACGGCGTCTTTCATTAGAAAAATATCATCACCGCCGCCCAAACCCAAAGAAATAATATTGGCCTTGGCCTGGGTGGCGTATATTAAACCAGCCGCCACATCGTCGGCCCAACAAGTGCCGTCGTTGCGGCAGACCTTGTATATTAAAAGATTGGCTTCGCTAGCCACACCCCACACACCTTTGCCATCAAAGCCGCCATCGGCCGCGATTATTCCGGCCATATGCGTGCCATGGCCATTTTGATCCTGACAGGTGGAACGGGCTGTCGCGCCGCGAGTAAAGTCCTTGCAATCAGCCAGACGATTAACTAAATCAATATGTTCCGTATTTATACCGGTATCCAAAACAGCTACCCTTACATCTTTGCCTCCAGCGGTTGATTTTAATTTTTCATCGCCATAAATTTTCTTTAGGCCCCAAGGCGCGGTGGTCTTGGGAGTAAAGTTTCTGATTTTTTTGATAGTTTCTTTTTCTTGAATCAAACTAATCGCTTCCGCGACCGCATCGCTCACTACCGAGGCCGAGCCAACCGATGAAGCGGTGATTTTATACAAAGGTACCGGTATAACTTCGGCCTTAAAAATCTTGCCCAAAGTCCAAACCTCGCCACTGGTAAGATCCGCCGTAAAACCGCCCTTAAATTCGTGCTGAACGCCAAATAACGCTTTAACAAAAGCGTTCTGGGAAGCAATAAAATAACGGCCGCCACTGGTTGCCTTGGCTGCCTGCGCCGAAGCGCTAAAAGCCAAAGAAACAGCGACAAAAGCCGCTAAAACGAGAAAAAACCTTAATTGTGGTTTTCTATACATTATCAATTAAATTGTCCCCCCAGTATACACCCTTTAAGGGGGTCAAGTCAACCGAGTGTGCCCAGTCAAGACAACTTTGATAGTTGCTTTGTTATCAAACTTTTATAACTCATTACTTCAAAGAAACACTCACTTTTTAGAAGCTTGGGCTACCAATAACGCAACTGGTTTGATTAATCAAAGTTGTCTTACTGGGTGTGGATAATTAAAAGAGTCGCTCTTGAGGAACCGCCTGGGGCAGATTTTGGCTTAGACCGGTGTTGTTTTCGACAATTTTGGGTTGATTCAAGGACTCCGCCTTAGCGATAATGGCTGGCAGTTTTTTAAAACTATCTTCTAGTTGATTTAAGACATTGGTAGCGCGCAAAGCCGCCGCCGGGTGAAAAAGCGGCACTATAAATCTGAAACCCCCTTCTCCCATTTTATCCCCTTTCTCCCATTTGAACACTTTGCCCTGGTCGCGGCTAATTTTGGCGGCGGGTAAAAAATAATTCATGGAAAACCGTCCCAATGTGGCTACAACCTTGGGACTGATGATTTCTAGTTGACGGGTTAAATAGGGCTTATAGGCCTCTATTTCTTCTGGCAAAGGATCGCGGTTTTCGGGCGGGCGGCGCTTAACGATGTTAGTGATATAAACATCCTCGCGCCGCCAGCCGATTTTTTTTATAAGTTTATCCAGCAACTGGCCGCTTCGGCCCACAAACGGCCGTTTTAGTTCGTCTTCCCGTTGGCCGGGCGCCTCACCAATAAAAACAATATCGGAGTTTATATTGCCCTCGCCAAAAACCAAATTGGCCTCACGAAGAGGTAAAGAAGTATCTTTTATAAGTTCTTCCTCAAGTTTTTTTAGTTGGCTAAGTTTATCCATGACAGAAAATTAGAAATAATACATAACCTCATAAACAATACCTGCCAAAAATACTAGCGCCAAAGTTAGTTGGAGGCCGGTTCCTAGTTTAAGCGAATACTCTGGCGTTTGAGTGCTCCGTCGGCGCGCTTGGCGCCAAATCAAAATCAAGAGTATTCCTTCCAAGCCGCCCAAAATCGCCCCCGAAAAAGAAAGTATGTTTATAAAATTTTTAAACCCCGAAAAAAATAATATCAAAGGCGCTCCGGCCGTAAGCAAAAAACTTAAAGCCCGCGGGAACTTAAAATCAAAAAATAAAGAATTTTTGATATTGAGTCCAACGGTAAAAAACGAAGTTATAACAGCCAAAAATCCTATCAAGGCGGCGTATTTAACGAGTATTGGGCCGAAATAAGGCAACAGCCCCTTAACGGCCTCGGTTGAAGTAGCCGGCCCGCTTACCCCTAAAACCACGCTTATGAAAATGGCATAAACCATCACGGGAATAAATGTTCCGATTATAATAGCCCATTTTAAGTAATTTTTTCGGCCAGTTCTAAAAAACCCCTTTATCTCGGGTATGGCTGATCCGCCGGCTAAAGCAAAAAGGATCAAGCCGTAGGGCAAAAAAATGTCGCTTGATTTTAAGTTCCAATTAGCCGGGTCAATTGATTTTAGGGAAAAAATTGAAAGCCCCACGATTAAAATTATCAGCGCTGAAGTCATAAAAAATTCAAAAGCGCCGGTTAGTTTTAAACCCTTAAAAACAACCCCGAAGCCGAGGCCGGCCAAAATTAAAGCTCCTGTGGTCGCCGAAAAATTAAACCAGCCCGAGAAGATAATGCTCAAAAATTCTCCGCCGATCAAAAGATAAGCCAAAAGAGCCAAATATAAAGTCGTAAAAAATATAAAAGTGGCCAGGGTTTTACCCAACGATCCGAGATAAATTTGAGCGTAGCCGGGCAAGCGATGTTTTTCTTTGGTTCTTAAAACAATTTCGCCATAAATTAAATGGACCACAGTGACAATGATACCCAAAAGAAAAAGATAAATTAAAGTTAATTTGAATCCGGCTTGAGAGGCGGCGTAAGGCAAGCCAAACATGCCCACGCCGATTATTGTGCCGATTAAAGTGGCCGCGGCCAAAATAAAATTGATCATTACTTAGAGACTCGGTCTCTAAACAGAGACCGAGTCTCGATATTGATAAAATCGTCTTCCGCTAACACTATTTTTTGTGCATTCATAAGTTAATTATACCCTACTTAGATTGAAGCTAGAATTTTTTTGATCTTTACTTCTTTCATAATGATAGATTGCCGCAATAGTGGGGGATGTTGAGTTAACCATATAGAGTGACGAAGGTTAACTAAACAATTTTATACGGGCATCCCGATAGGAATCTGAAAATTCAAGTAATTCATATTTTGGGGTTTTATTCTCTTGCTCGCGTCCAGTATTTCAATCCCAAGAATTTTATTTCCTTTTCCAATATCTAAAATTATGCCTTCTTCAACTTCTTTATTGCGCACGAAAACTCCTTCTTGAAAATGAAGGTATAACGCATCTACTGTATTATCATAAGTAATTTTCATATTTTTAATTCTTATTTATTATCTCCCAAATCACAGAAACAATCACTTCAGAACTTTTTTTCTTTATAAAAACAATCTTTATTGTTCCTTTCCCAAACTTTTTAAATACCAAATTTCGACCCTGATAACCAATATCAATCCTATCGGGCTTTAGTAAGGCATTTTTTACCATTTCTTCTGTAATACCTCTCAAAATCATCCTTTCTTTCGCATGCCCCGTATAATAAATCATCTTATAAAGTTACTATAGCAATACTGCTAAAAATATCTGTATCGTGTATTGATAATAACACACTCTGTTTTATTAAGAAAGTGGCTGATGATCCACCCCGTTAGAAATCCGCCCTGCCGAAGGCACGGCGTCAGCCGTTTTGGGGCGGCTTATTTCTAACGGGGTCCACCAACCCCTTTTCTCCCACGCGAACTTGCGACACGAGAGGAAGTTCAACATAAAAAGTAGAACCCTTGCCTTCTTCGGACTCAAACCATATCTTACCACCCAAAAGTTTAGCTGATTCGGCCACGATATAAAGCCCCAGGCCGGAGCCGTCGGGTTTCGCCGCCACAGCATTGGGCGCTCTAAAAAACTTTTCAAAAATTCGTTTGTCCAGTTCTTTGGGTATGCCAATGCCGGTATCCCGAACCGCAAAAATTGCGGAGTTTTCCTTTGCCTCTAAACTAACTTCAATTTTTCCCCCGATCGGGGTGTACTCTATCGCATTTCCCAAAAGATTTTGAACTATATAACCCAAGAGGTCTTTATCGCTGGTTGCCGCAAGTTTTTTAGGGTGTTTCTCAAAGACAAGAACCAACTGTTTCTTGTCACATAGCATCTGGTATTCGCGCGCGTAACCGTTTATCAATTCCACCAGATCCAGGAGTTTGGGCGTAACTCCGACACGCCCTGATTCAATCCGCGAAACATTGAGCAAAAGTTTTACCAAATTACTCAACCGTTTGGCCGAAAAATGAATATCGTCTAAATACTTTTTTCCATCTTCGGTAAGTTTTTCTTTTTTGGAAAAAAGTTCAATCGTCCACTCTATGCCCGTCAGCGGCGTGCGAAGTTGATGCGAAGCCAGCGACACAAATTCCGTTTTAGCCCGATCAATCTCCCGCTCATGGGTAACATCCCGGAACACGACCACACAGCCAATAATCTCGCCTTTGCCGTCTTTGACCGGGGCGGCGGAGTCGGCTACCGGAATTTTTTGGCCGTCTTTGGTAATCAGTAACGTATGATTGGCCATTTTGGTTTGCTGGCCAATTTTGATGGCGTCACTGATAAAATCATTGCCCGGTTTTCCGTCGCTCTCTTTAATAAATTTAAGGAACCGGTCGTAATGTTGCCCGATGACCTCTTGGATAGAAAAACCGGTCAGGGCGCAAGCCACGCCGTTAAACAGCATTACCCGTCCGTCTTTATCGCAGGCCATCACCGCGTCGCCGATGGAAGATAAAATCGCTTCGTCTTTGGCTTTGGCCTGTTCAAGCTGGTTTTTGGCAAGATCCAAATCTCCGAGGATATTGGACATTGCCAACCAACTCATTTCTTCTTCTTTGACTTTCTGCTGTAAGCCGACGCTGGACTTTTGGATGCTTTCTGCCATCTGGTTAAAGATCCCGCTTAATTGGCCGAATTCATCGCGCGTTATCAATTTGGCCCGGGCTGTAAAATCACCCTTGCCGATTTTTTGAGCGGCTTGGGATAATTCCTGAAGCGGAGAAGTAATGCCAAGGATAAACAGATACATGACAAAAAGAATCAGCAAAAAGATGGCGCCGGCGGAAAGCAGGTTTTGCTGTAGATAATCATCTAACGCCCCCAGCACTTCGGCCTCATCAATCTCGGCCAGCAATGTCCAGCCATTTCCAAAACACATGGAGGCGCCAAAGACGGGAATGCCCCGATAATCAGGATACTTTCCGGACATCTCCTCGTAGTGTTTGCACAAGTGAACAGGGACGGTGTCCGCCTTCTGTTTCAGGGGCGCGTTGACGATAAATTTTGATTCGGTGATCATGAGGCCGTCCCCGTTGACCAGATACATTTCCAGGGTTTTTTTCCTGGTCCAGGTGGAAAGAGCGCCGGATGCTGTTTGGGCTTTACCGGTCAAGATATCATTTAAGCCCTGGGTTTTAAAAAACAGCATAATGACCCCCAAATTCTCACTCCTTTCCTGATCGCCCGCGCTCTCAAACCGGTCATGATCAATAATAGGCGCGGTGGCAAGTATGGCAATATTTTCCTCTCCGAAATGAACAGCTTCGGCAATGTCAGACAGGTAGGCGGTGGCGGCGCGGGAACCCCTGGCTTGAAGAAAAACTTCATCCATGGCCATATCTTCCCCGCCCACCTCGCTCCCGCGACTGGAAGCCACGACTTTGCCGTTTAGGTCCATAACATGGATGCCGAAAATCATCGGATCAACTGGCAGTTTATTTTCTAAAAGATGGCGGTTAAGGTCATTGACTGCCTGCTTGTCGCCGGAGAGAATCATTTTCAAACTGTTATTAATTAAACCATCCGAGGCAAAATTAACGGTTCTGCCTTTGATATCCTCCATCCAACCCAAAACCTGGCCTTCCTGCATATCAGCCATGAGAACTAGATTTTCCAATGTTTGGGCTTTGAGGTGGTTTTGCGACAGGCGAAAATCAATCAGGCCGTTGACGACAATCGCGACGAGTGTCAACCCGACGATAAAGAAAAGCCGGGCGCGGATGGAAAAAGAAGAAAAAAGAATTTCGGTAATGTCTTTTCGAAGCCATATGCATTAACCGACCCTACAGCCCGTAGGAACCCCTGTACTGAAAGCTACATATAATGTTCGGAGTAGTGTGTGGCTGGGGGAATAAAAAAGAAACAAAGGAAGCAATAACACGCCTCCTTTGTTGTTTCTTGACAACAGATTTTTAACTTTGCCACTTTTGAAAATCTTTTTTCGCCTTCATACTAAAAAATATTGTAAAGAGAACACCATCTGGAGGTCATTCTTTTGGATAGATTTATACTTTTCTTCGGACAAATAAAAACATTCTACATATGTGTTTAGGCAGTAGTAGCATATATCTTAAGTATAAAGTATAAAAAAGAAAGCCGCCAAATGGCAATATATAAATGCGTGAGAAATGCTACCTCTCCATTATAGAAAGATCTAGGTAGAACCCGTCTTCAGAGTTTTGAAATAATATTCAAAAATTCTTCCCTGGAAATACCGAGAATCCGCAAATTATTATGAATAACAAAAGCCGGTAGTCTCGGGTCGCGAGGTATAACTACCGGCCGTTTTAATCCCTGTTTCCAGTAAATTCTATGGTCTCCTTTCTCTCGTTTAAATTCACATCCGACTTTCAAAAGAAACTTCTCAAACTTTTTCCAATGAATTGAGTCAACTTTACCCATATCATTTTAAGCCGCGACTGGCATCCGCACACCCACTGCTTCTTGAGAAATTATCTTCGGCGGCGACCATCGCTTTTGGGCCTGTCTCCAGCCCAATTCCCGCAAAACATCATGAAGCGTTCCCGCTTTGTCCAATTCCTCAATCAGCAAAAGCGATGCTTCTTCAAAACGCTTTTTGGCCTCTTTTCCCGTCCGGCCCGAAGTAGATAAATCTAGCGCGGGAGAATACACAATATAACGACTATCCTGCTTTAAGATACTGACTGTTAATTTAATTTGAGCAAACTTTTTCATGTGATTTTATTATATCCTATTGTAGCGAATTTTACAAATTTATATAATATATAAAAAGAAAACCGCCAAATGATAATGTCTAAAATATGTGAGGTGTTTTTATAACCACTTTAAGAATTCGCCCACCGTCATCCCGGATTGAGCAATAATGGATTTCAAGGTCTTGGGTGTCATATTTCTCCGGTGAAAAGGGACGGTAACTCGTAACCCCGTCTTATAGGGATGACGAAGTTGAATATGACTACCCGATTGATGAAATTCATAAAAATGAGCTCGTTTAAGAGCTCGAATCACAAGAGACGAAGGTATGCGCGGAAGTTTCGGCATAAAATTTACACCGATACCTTAAGCCGTTCTTTGTGGATACCGGATTTAGAAAAAGACAACGCCTTTTCTTTAAGAAGCGCTCCCAGGTAGCACCGAATAGCGTCTTTTGCCATTTCTCGAGCTTCTTTTAAGTTATCTCCTTCAGTAACTAAACCAGGAAGATTTGGGACAATAACAGTGTAACCAGCTCCATTGGGATCAAAAACTGCTTCATATTGATAGATGGTTTCTTTATGTTTTTTCATATTTCTATTTTAACTCCCAAGATATCCTCCGTCAATTCTTTACTATATTCTTTAACGACCAAAAAAATCTTTGAGCATACCCTTTATCTGATCAGATCTAATTCAATTCAAAAACCTCCCCCGCTTGCGGAACTCCTGCTTCCATCCCTAGATCGTTTTTAATCTTTCCGGCTAATACCGCGGCCGGTTTTTCTTCGCCTTGAACCACAAAAACCTTTTTAACATTTTTAATATGCCCGACCCATTCTAAGAGTCCGGCCTGATCGGCGTGGGCCGAATAGCCGCCAATGGCTTTTATCTGGGCCCGCACCGGAATGTTTTCTCTAAACATTTTAATTTCCTGCGCGCCGTCCAAAAGCCGCCGGCCCAGCGTGCCGCTAACTTGATAGCCAATAACCAACAGAGTTGATTTGGGATCGGGCAAATACCTGCGTTCATGATGCAAAATTCGCCCCCCCTCCGACATGCCGCTGCCAGCCATGATTATTTTGGGCGGCGGCACATTGTTGATGGCCTTGGATGATTCGGTGGTTAAAGAAAATTCCAGTCCGGGAAAATTAAACAAATCGTCGCCGGATTTTATCAAGTAGGCCGCTTCCTTATTAAAATAATCTGGATATTTTTGATAAATCGCCGTGGCCTTGATAGCCAAAGGGCTGTCTATAAACACAGGAATTTTGGGAATTCGGCCCGATTCCGCCAGATTATTAAGTTCAAACAATAATTCCTGGGTGCGTTCCAAAGCAAAGGCCGGAATCATTAAAGCGCCGCCGTTGATAATGGTGTTTTCTATAACTTTCTTCAGTTTTTCTTGGCGTTGGCTCTTGTCTTCGTGCAAACGGTCGCCGTAAGCCGATTCCATCACAACAAAATCGGCCTCGCTTATAAATTCAGTCGGCCTTAACAACGGCGTGGGCGGGTTGCCTAGATCGCCCGAAAAAACAACTTTAATTTCTCTTGATTCTTCTTTCAAAAAAACTTCTATAATGGACGAGCCCAGAATATGGCCGGCATCGTTGAATTTGATTCTTATGTTTGGCGTAACTATTATTTCTTCGTGATACTTTTTGCCGTGCGTTAATTTCCAAAGATTGATAATATCTTCTTCGGTGTATAATGGTTGTTCTTTTAAATCCTCGGCTTCGTCTTTTAGAATACGGACGCTATCGTCCAAAGAAATTCGAGCCAAATCTAGAGTGGGGTGAGTGGCAAAAACATCGCCCCGAAAACCGTCTTTATATAATTTAGGCAAACGGCCGATATGATCAATGTGGGCGTGGGTAATAAAAACGGCTTTAATTTCGGCGGGATTATAAGCAAAGGGTTTATAGTTTCCCCGCTCGGCAAAGCGGCCGCCCTGCGCCAAACCGCAGTCCACCATTATTTTAGCGCCGGCGCATTCTATAACATAATTGGCGCCGGTAACCTCGCCGGCCCCGCCGTAGAAAGTTAACTTCATATAAAATTATTTAATGTCGCCCATTTTTTTCTGACTATGCCCGGCCATTTTTTGTTTGATTTTTTCCAATCCGACAACCACGCGATTGTCTTCGGGTCTGACGGGTAGCCCGAGCCGAAATCGCCATATTTCTTTTTTAAAATTTTAACATATTTTTCCCGTTCTGTTTTAGCTAAAATGGAAGCCGCCGCCACTAAAACATTATGGCTATCCATTTTATTAGCGCCGGTTAATCTGGGTGAGTTGAAGCATAAAGCCGCGACAGAGTTGCAATAATTTTTTATACCCCGGCCACTGGCCGGCACATCTATATAAACGCGGTGAGGCAAGAATTGATTGATGAGTTGAGCCGAGAATTTAATTTCCAAATCATTGATAGAATATTTATCTATGGCTGAAGGACCGACCTTCAGAATTTTGTAACTATGGGCGATTTTTTTAATATCTTTGGCTAATTGATCTCGTTTAGCCGAAAGAAGTAATTTGGAATCATTAACTCCGATATCGTTTAATTGATCTATCAAGTGCTCTTCCTCCGGTATTAAAAAACCCGCCAAAAAAAGCGGGCCAATCACGCAACCCCGCCCGGCTTCGTCTATTCCAAGAACCAGATCAGCCATATCAGTATTATATATCATGAAAACAAGTTTTAGTTTTCACCAGCGAGGATTGTTTGAGTCCCGAGTTTACGAGGGCGAGTTCCGGAGCCAGAAAACTAAAACTTGCCGTAATATATCAAAAATAAAAAATCCCCGAAGCGGTTTTCGCTTCGGGGATGCTCGGTTTAGGGCCGTGAGCTGGGCATTTATAAATAACTTTTACATTGTTGGAACATTCCTATAATCAGGGTTGCGGTTGAGGGGAGTTATCTCCTTCTCTGAATCCATCATTTTTGCGTAAATACGCCTTTGATCTGCGTACTTCGCAGCAATGTCTGGACTCGGAAAAAGAGAGGATTGATTCAGTGTATGTTATCCATTATACACTATCTATATATCTTGTCAAGTACTTGCCCCAAAATACCCCCAAAACCACTAAAAAATGGCGTAAATACGCTATTTTTGTGCCCTCGAGAGGACTCGAACCTCTACCACCTCCTTCGGAGGGAGGCGTGGCACTTGCCCCGTATAAATTTGTCTATTGTGTCTCCGGCGCGACTCGAACGCGCAACCTTCAGCTTCGGAGGCTGACGCTCTGTCCAATTGAGCTACGGAGACAAATTTTATTCGGGGTCCAGTTCAACTACGAGGGCTATGTGTGTCTATCGGCGACGACAAAAGCCCCAAAACTAAAGGGCTTGATTTTAACCTCATAGCCGTTGCCGCGCACCATGCCGGTAACTTCTTTGATCATAGCCCGAGTGTCGCCGTTCTCGCCCACATCCACATGAATTTCAAAATTAAATTTATTTTTTTCCAAGGCCTTATAAAGTTGGCCCGAAAAAGCCCCAGCCACCTCCAATGATTTTAATGTCTCGGTATAAATGCGATCGCGTAACGACTTAAAATTATCGCGCTGATCGCGCGTCCAAAAATAACGGCCTCCGGCGCCCACTCGATGCACCACAATGGCGGTTATAAAATCGGTGCGGGTATAAACCTGCGAATCAGTGCCGATAACTATGTTGTAACTTCTTTTGAAGTCAGCGCGGACATAATCTTTAATATCGGCGATAACTTCGTCGGCGCTCATTCGGCCTTTGGTTGGACTGTTAAAATTCATGCCAATTTTATTTATCTGCCTGACTGTCGTCAAGCAGACGAAGTGAGTAATTATAAAATTGAGCACCCCGCAATATGCGGGGTAAGGTTTTCTAGACAAAATTTGTTCACTTCGTTCCAAATTTTGTAGAAAGCCCTTAAAACAATGTTGGTCGCTGATGATTAGAACCAATCACCTTAGCGTCTAAAATTCGGTATAACTTAAAATGTCGCATGTCTTGGCGGGTGTGGCAATAGGCCTCTATGGTATCGCCTTTTATGGAATATATCTCTATATTGCGAACTTTTCGGGCATCCTCGCCATCTTCTGGTTTGGTGGAAACATAATCAATCTGAACAACCTGCTTATTTTGAAAGGCCTGGCTTAAAACCGCGCGAATACTGCCAACCCCGACGGCGCCGTCGGGGCCAACCGATTCTAAAGCGCCCCAACTAGCCGGCACCGCTTTTAAGCCGTCGTTTCTGGTCGCCACCATCAACGAACCATGCCGAAGACCATACTCATAAAGATCACGGGTTAGTTTTACATCCTGCAGACAATACTTTTTTATTTCTTCTATTTTGCCTTCGCGAAACCATTGCAACGCCTCCAAACCATGCGAGGTTTTTTGCTCGCCCAAAGTGCTTTGGCCCAAAGAGTCCAAACCAATTCTAAAACCCAAAACCTTTTCCAACTCGGCCATAATATCCAAAGTGGGCAGACCGGCCAAATCAATTTTCTTAAAATAGGGCTGTAAAACCGGGTAATCAAAATGTTTGATGTTAAAACCGATAACCAATTCGGCTTTCGCCATTAGATCTTCCAGTTGGCTCAACTCGCTTTCTTCAAAAGCGTAGAATTTATCTTGAGCGTAATCATAAGCGCCCGCGATAGACACGCCCAGCATGTGGATGTTGCGGTAGCCGCCCACTTCGGCAAATTCTTTTTTGGTTTCAACATCAAAAACAAGTTTGTTCATTTGAAAATAGAATACCAGTTTGAAATCACAAACTCAAGAAAAAATCAAAAAACAAACTGCCGCCGAGCGACTTCGGGTACGCGAGAAAAACTTATTTTGAGCGAACTCAAGAGCATAAAAATCCTGGCCTGCGATTTCTGGGAGAAGACATTTATATATTAAAAATAAGAGGCTCACAGTAGGAGCAGGCCAGGATTTTTATGCGAGTAAAGTTTCTATTGTTTGGACGAGAATTTTTTGTAACCCAAAAAAATGAGTAGCGCTAAGGCAAAACCCAAAACAGCAAATCTCAAATAGTCGTTCATATCCGACCAATAGCGAATTGTGCCGACAATTAGCGATAATAACCCGCCGCCCAAAAAACCGTTGGCCACCGCGCCCACATCAATAACCAAAAATCCCAAAGCCAAGGCGACCAAGCCGGCCACAATAAGAATTATAAAAACATTTCTGTTGTAGACGGATTTGACGCTGTCATAGCTCTCGCGGCATTTGGCCGTGGCATCGCACCAGCCCTTTTGATCTGTCTGGGGCTCAATTGGAATCGGAACCTCACCCCGATAATATTTAGGGCTTTCACTATTTTCAAACCACCGGCCGCCCACGGCTTCACACGAGTTTTTATCGGCATAGGATTTTTGATTTAATTCCACCGGACAAAACTTTTCGTAATCGGGCGATTTGTAAAAAGTGGAAACGCCGTAATTAAAAAACAAATTCAACACCACCACAATCGCCAGCGCCAAAATTATTTCTTTGATTCGCGACATAATTTTTATTTTATCATTTTTTACTTAATTTAGCCAATTCCTCCAGCACCACGGCGCGTTCGTCCCAATCCATGGGGCCAAAGCGGGTCATCATGGTTTTTTCGGCGCCTTTGCCGGTGATTAATACTGCGTCGCCAGCGCGAGCTGACTGCAAGGCCTCACGAATGGCCAAGCGCCGATCCATGATGATTTTATAGGGTTTGTCTTTAATACCGCGGCTGATGTCTTTAATAATATGTTCCGGATCTTCGGCATAAGGATCTTCGTCGGTTAAAAAAATCTGGTCGCAAAATCGTTCGGCAATCTCACCCATCTGCGGCCGTTTCCATTTATCGCGGCCGCCGCCGGCCGCGCCCAAAACGCCAATCAACTTGTGGTCATAGCCAACCCAAAAAGAACGAGCTACTCGATAGACGCTCTCCAAAGCGTCGGGCGTGTGGGCGTAATCAATCGCCGCCAAAAACGGCTCAACCTGCAAAACCTCCAACCGCCCCGGCGCGCCCTTAAAATTAGCCAGTGAGTCCTTAATCACTTTGGCTGGAATCTCAAAAGCCCTGGCCACAGCTATCGCCGCCAAAACATTGTACAAATTAAAATCACCCAAAAGCGGACTGGCGTATTCTTCGCCTTCCAAAATAAAGCCCACTCCGTTCTTTGAAAATTTGATATCTTGAGGAATAAAATTATTTTTAACTTCCGGCCGATGGTTTTCCTGAAATAAGCCGTAGCCAATTTTTTCGTCAGCCCAGTAACGAGTGTAGTAAAAAGCCGAGGGATCATCCAGATTAACCACACTAATTTTATTAGACCCGCTTTTTTTCCAAGACCGCAATTTCTTAAACAAAATTTCTTTGGCGGCGCGGTATTTTTCAAAAGAACCATGACTCTCAATATGTTCCGGTCGAACATTGGTTAACACCGCGCAATCAAAATTTATAAAATCGGCGCGGTGCTGTTTCAAGCCCTCCGAAGTTACTTCTAAAATAGCGTACTGACAACCCGCCCCGGCGGCCTCGCGCAAAAACTTTTGCAAAGCCAAACGGCCCGGCATGGTCATTTTAAGTTTATTATCAACAACTTTATCCTTGATACGAAACCTGATGGTGGAAGTTGAGGCCACATTCAAACCGAAGTTCTGAAAAATATCGTGCAATAATTGCACCACGGTGGATTTGCCGTTGGTGCCGGTTACTCCAATCACAATTAAATCCCGCGAAGGAAATTTATATTTTACCGCTCCCGCGAGAGCAACCAGCCAATGTGACGCGTTCCAAATCCGCCTTGGGATAATTTTTTTGATTAAATTCTTGATTAAATTCATTTTTTAACTAAGCGATAAAGCCGATACCACCATGGTTTTAGAATTTTAACATAAGCCCCGGGATATTTTTTAACCTCTCCGCCAAAACCCATTTTGAAACGGGTAATTCCAGGCCATTTTTCTTTATCTATGCCCCAAAAATCATAGTAGCCGCAACCAATTGATTTGAACAATTTTATCGCCCCCCAATGCAACAAATGCGGCCCCATTAAAGCGCGATGTTGATAATCCGAACCACCGTGAAGATAAGTGGCGGTTGAGCCAAAAGTATAAAAGACCCCGGCGGCAACTAAGCGCGTATCCTTAAAAACACCCAAAAACTTTAGGTGTGATTTATTTATTGTTTGTTCTAATTTAACAAAGTATTCCTTGGGATAAGTTCTAAATTTTTGCCGATGCGCGGTCGCGGATAACAATTTATAAAACTCATCCGCGTTAATTTCTGAAAACATTAGATCGCTTTTTAATCCGATTCTAATGCTGTAGCGGGTCTTGGAATGCATAGCGGCCAGCAGTTCTTCTTCTGATTCAGAAAGATTTAGGATGGCTGTTTGAATTGGCTGTTTGGCCTGGCGGACATCAAACGCGATCCCGGGAACAAATTGAGTCGGTTCCAAAGAACAAAAAACTACATTTGGGGGTAATAATTCTATGATTTTATTTACCAACTCTGCCGGTTTTATATCAAAAAAAATCGGCCCTCGGGGAATATACGCTTTAGCAAGCCCAAATGGAATCCTGGAAACAACAATCTGACCCAATCCTAACTCTTTATCAAAAAAACGAATCACTTGGCGCCCCAGCGATTCCTGAAACTCGCCCCACTCCCAACTCTGCAAAAATTCCCCGTTATGTTTTTCTACTAAATTATCCCAATGTTCTTTGATCATAAGTTAATCAGTGTGTATAAGTGCTCGCTTGACAAGCTAACAAGCCGCTTGTTACAATCTATTTACAAAGACCTGCATTCTGAACTGTCACCGGACGGTGGCGTGGCTGGGACAACCAGCATAGGAACCGTGGTCGGAAATAGCCCCTTTGGGGCTATTTTTTGTTATCTGAACGGCCACTCGTTTTCAATATGATTATTAACAATATTTCTATATAATTTAGAGTCGTCTTTACTCTTATCATAAGACCTCCTGATACTACCCGCCACCATGTCCGCCATTTGAATCAAAACATTCCCACCGGAATCAACTAACTTGCAGTTTTTAATTACTTTTTTCTGCGTGGAATTAAGCTCTCTTCTTAAATAACCCAAAAAGCTCTTTCTAAAAATCCTATCTCCGCTTCCATCTATCCTTATTTTCGCATTAAGTATGGAGTTATTACTATGTTTAAGGACTAACTTAATGGCATAACTGTAAAAAGAATTTTTGTTACTCTTTAGTTCATTGCTTCTTAAAATAGTTTTGTCCATAACTAAACATCTAATTTTGAACTTAAACGGTGCGATAGTTTTCAAAAACTTTTCCCGAACATTTCGTGAGGACTTAAAAAATCTAAATTCCACATCGTCCGGAAAACCTAAAGAACGTCTTAAATTTTTTATGGCAACGGCAGTTTTCTCCGCTTCTAATTCATCATCAAAAATAACCAATGAAATCACAAAAAATATACTTGAACCCTTATCAAGTTTGAATCCCGGATCTCCTGAATCATCAACAAAAACAAGCATAATAAATTATTTTTTGTTCTCAATAATCTCAATTTCCTCCTCCGTTAAGCCGTAAAGATTATAAACCTCCTCGTCTATTTTTCTATCAGTTTTTTCTATTTCGGATTTTATGGCATTCCATCTTTCAGAATTTTCAGGAGTTTTAAATAAAGTATCGTAATTGTCATGTAATTTTCTAGCTAAATTTATCAACACTTTTTTAGTCTCAATTTTGCCATTTTTATCAAAATCAAAAATTGGTATTTGTTTTATCTGGTCTGCATTAAACGCTAAATATCCACCAGCTAAATGTTTATTTTGAAATTTAGAAATGTAGTAAAAGCTTATTAGCTTACTATTTAGAAATGCTAAAAGTAAACTATTATCAATTTTAGATTTAATAATTGCGTAAGTTCCTACACCTAGAGCACACCCCTCATTATCGAGTCCAGCAACTACTTTTTTAGACATGCCCCTAATGACTATTTTGTTTTTATCCTTATATAAATTTTTTCTTCCCTCAGTGACTATTGCGTTTTCAACGTCGAAATATGGAGTAGAAAACTTTCTCTTTAAATAATTAATCGTTTTACCCCAGTTTATGGAGTATGGCTCAACATTTCTCGTAATGATAAATTTTATAAATCCTTTACTCTTTGATTGAGAAATTAACTTCCCATAATTAGTATAATCAAAACCCGTAGTTCCCGAATTTACCGTGGCCAAACTGCCGATATTTATAGATTTTTTGTTAATCTTATCAATAATACCCTCATTGCTATTTTGTTCGCTGAAAGTTATTATTTTATCTTTATTCGATAACCAACTGTTTTGCGAATAATCACTATATTTAGTACTATAATTTTCATCGACTAGTCCCACTGCAACTATGTGATTTGATTTTGGCGATTGTTTTTGTACTACGATGACTATTGGATAAACTCCGACTGTTTTAAAAATGGGGAGATTTGAAAAATTTATCAATTGTAAAATCGAATAATTCAACAAAATATTTCTTATCTCAATTCCGTAATTATTGACTAAAAACTTATTAGGCACTATGAATGATAAATTTCCTTCATTCTTAATAAGAGATAGAGACCGCTCTAAAAATAATACATACAGATCAAAATTTCCTATCGCAGATTTAAAATTATTTTTCAGAAAATCTTTTTCTAAAACAGATAAACTGTTAGATAGCTCTAAACTACTCACATACGGCGGATTGCCGATTATTACATCAAACCCACCCTGTTTAAAAACCTCTGGAAATTCTTCTTGCCAGTTAAGCGGTTTTTTGTCTCTAAAGTTTTTGCCAAAATATTTTTTAAGTTCCTCGTCAGTGCCGGATATTAAAGAATTGCCGTTTTTGATGTTATCAAGAAAGGGTAATTTTTCTCTTCTGTCCAAAGCGCTTATAAGTAAATTCAGCCGAGTAATTTCAATCGCTTGTTTGTCCAAATCAACTCCGTAAATATTATCCAGTAGGATTTGCCGTTTTATCGTTGATTTAATTGTTGAATTCTCAACTACTCCAAATTCTTTGTATTTTTCGTATATTATTTCCAAAGCTTTAATCAAAAACGAACCGGAACCACAAGCTGGATCAAGAACTTTTATTTTTTTTAAATCGTTGACACTTTGACATTTGTCCAAAACCGGGCCAAGGGCATTTTTTACTATATAATCAACAATAAAAACGGGGGTATAATATATTCCCTGTTCTTTGCGTTTTTTAGCATCCTTGGATACAGAAACTCCTTTTTTTAACTTTTTTAAACGATACCCTAAATAATTTTCGTAGACACCGCCAAGTATATCCGCAGGAATAAACTTAAAGTCATACTCGTTATAGCCCTTTTTACCACTTAATATATCTATAGATTCTTCTGTAGCGCCATTATCTTCATTCCAGTTTTCAAAAGGATGTTCAGAAAACAAATCAGAATTATACACATCATCAAGTTCTCTAAATCTTGTTACCATTGCCTGAAAAACATTGCTCTGCAATTTTTCTCTTTGGCTACTTAAATCTCTAGAAAGTTCTTTTAATGTTGTTTTCTCTATACCTCTATCCTCAGCTACTCTAAGAAAAACCAACCTATCTAAAAGTTTCTGGACACCTTCGTCTATCAAATCTGGCGTTAAATTATCGTTGTATATCCTAAAACTTTCTATAAGAAGTTCTCGGCATTCTTGTATATCTTTGTAGAGTTTATCTCCAACCGAAACTTTCTTAAGTTTTTTACCGTATTTATCCGCATATTTATCCAATAATTTTTCTGCAAAAGATTGTTTGGACAATAACCACAACCGATCAAAATCCTCCAAATAATCCTTATAATTGATTTCAAAAATCAATCTATCTACCAGCGAACCCTCAATCAACTGCGCGTTAAATACTTTCAATCCTTCAAAATCGGTTAAAACAGCATAATCAACACCTTTATTCCAAGAATATGCAATCGCTTGACGAGCGTATTCTTCTTTGTCTAAGTAAGCCCTAAGCGGTTTGGCTTCTAAGTAAAAAACAGGCCGGCCATTCAAATAAAAACCGTAATCAACCCTGCCTCCAGATTTTTGGCTTTCTTCTGCCGACACATCACTTTTAGTGGTTATATCCCAACCTAAAATCTCAAAGAAGGGCATTATAAAATCTTTCTTAGTTTGCTCTTCGCTATAATCTCTAACTCCTCCAGAGTTAACAACCTCTTCATATCTTGTGACTAAAGATTTTATTTTATTTTTTGATTCGTCCATAGAATTATTTAGCCAAAAGTTTAAGCGCTTCTTCTATTCTTCTTTCCACGCCCGTGATATCCCTCGGTATTTGGCGCAAGGCCTCGCGGGCCTGATAAGCCGAGTAGCCCAAATTTTTTAGCGCTTCCAAAATATCGCTGTCTTCGGTTAAGTTGGCCGAGACACCGCTTGAAGGATTATACAGCGCCAAAATATTTTTCTTAAGATCAATGATTATTTTCTGCGCGATTTTTTGGCCCACGCCCGGCACCCGCCGCAAAATATTTTCCTCGCCGCGGGCGATGGAAGCCACTAAAACATCAAAAGGCACTTCGTCGGTTAAAAGAAGAGCGCTTTTGGGCCCCACGCCCGAAACAGTTATCAACATTTCAAAAAGTTCCAATTCTTCGGGCGATAAAAAACCATAAAGTTCCTGGGTGTTTTCGCGCAAATAAGGATAGGTAAAAATCTTGGCGGACTCGTTATTTTCGCCGATTTTGCTAAGCGCGTTATTGCCGATAAAAACGCGGTAGCCCAAAGCGCCGCACCTTAAAATGCACCGCCGATCGTATTTTTTAATAATCTCGCCTTCCAAATAGCCGATCATATGATTACTTTTAGATTAGCACATCCGCACAAAAATAAGTTAGTGTAAATTAAATGCCTAAATTCAAACTAAAAAGCCCATTTACGCCTACCGGTGACCAACCAGAAGCAATCCGACAACTTACTGCCGGTTTAAATTCGGGCGCGCGGCACCAGACCTTGCTCGGCGTGACCGGCTCGGGCAAAACATTTACTCTGGCCAATGTGATCAATAATATCCAAAAACCAACACTGGTGATTTCGCATAATAAAACCCTGGCTTGGCAGTTGTATCAGGAATTTAAGGATTTTTTTCCGGAAAACGAAGTCCACTATTTTGTATCCTATTACGATTACTATCAACCCGAGGCCTATCTGCCCCAAACCGATACTTACATCGAAAAGGACGCCAAAATAAACGAGGTGATTGATAAGTTGCGGCACGCCGCCACTCAAGCCATACTGACCCGACCGGACACTATTATTGTGGCCTCGGTTTCTTGCATCTATAATATCGGCGATCCTAACGAGTATCAAAAAATTGCTGTTGATTTGACGGTTGATTCCACACTGACGCGGCGGGATTTGATGAGGCGACTGACGCTGATGCAATTTTCCCGAAACGAATACTCACAAATGGCCGGAACATTCCGAATGAAAGGCGAGACCGTGGAAATAAATTTGCCCACCGGCGAAGAAATAATTCGTGTAACTTTTTCGGGTTCAGTGATAGAAAAAATATGGAGTTCTAAAAATGGCGGCATGAGTTCGCTAACCTTGTTTCCGGCCAAACATTTTATTACCGAGGAAGCAAAATTAAAATTGGCGTTAGCCAATATAGAATCCGAACTCAAAGACCGTCTGACGGTCTTAAAAAAAGAAAATAAAATTTTGGAAGCGGCCCGGCTGGAACAGCGCACGAAATACGATTTGGAAATGCTTTTGGAAACGGGCTATTGTTCGGGCATAGAAAATTACTCGCGGCAGTTATCTTTTAAGGAACCGGGCGATTCGCCGTTTTCTTTGATTGATTTTTTTCAACAAGGCCACAAAGAGTTTTTAACCATCGTGGACGAATCGCATATGACTTTGCCGCAAATTAGAGGCATGTATAATGGCGATCGCGCCCGCAAAACAACCTTGGTGGAACACGGTTTTCGCCTGCCTTCGGCTTTGGATAACCGACCGTTAAAATTTGAGGAGTGGGAAGAAAAAATATCACAGGTGATATTTTCTTCGGCCACGCCGAACGATTACGAAATACTGCATTCCCGCGATAGGCACAAAACATTCCTAGCCGAACAGTTGATCCGTCCCACTCATATTTTGGATCCGATGGTAGAAGTGCGGCCGACGGAACATCAAATCCATAATGCTATCAAAGAGATAAATGACCGTATAAAAACCGGCCAGAGGGTATTGATAACCGTGGTGACCAAGCGCCTCGCCGAGGACTTGGCCGAGCACTTGGCCGGCGCCGGCATCAAAGCGGCTTATCTTCACTCCGAAATTAAGACCCTAAATCGGCCCGAAATTTTAAACGACCTGCGGAGCGGCAAAATTGACGCCCTGGTGGGCGTAAATTTGTTGCGAGAAGGGCTGGATTTGCCCGAGGTCTCGCTAATTTTGATTTTTGACGCCGACAAAGAAGGTTTTTTGCGAAACGAAACCACCATGGTGCAAACCATCGGCCGCGCGGCGCGGCACATAGACGGGCAGGTGATAATGTATGCCGATAAAATAACCGGCTCCATGCGCGCGGCCATTCGCGAGACCGAGCGGCGCCGAAATTACCAAGCCGAGTTTAATCGTAAAAATAATCTGACGCCCAAATCAATTCAAAAAGAAATAAAAATTAAAGAAGTCGTGCCCGAACCCGAAAAAATCTGGCTGCAGGCCAAAACCAAAAAAGAGCTGGAACGCGAATTAAAATACGCCATCGCCGAATGGGATTTTGAAAAAGCGATTTTGTTAAGGGATTATTTGAAAATCATCAAATAAAGGCCTTCAATTTTTCCGTATTTCCGTGTTTCAAAAGACCGAGATAAGAATTTAATATGGCCGGTTCCCTATTTTCTTTGATTCTATTTATCATCCGCCGCTTGGTCGTGGTCCTCAAAACTCTATGATCCCAAAAATGCACCCAACCCAGAAAATTCATACCCGAAGCTACGGTTTTGATAAAGATTTTGTCGGGATGGAGCGTGAGCTTCAGATTTTTATCAAGAAAATCATGTACTTGTGAAATAAGATTCTCCAGCCATTCTTTGTCATCTGACAAAATCACAAAATCATCAGCGTACCTGATGTAATACTCTGTCTTGAGTTTGTGTTTCATGAATTGATCAAACTCGTTCATATAGATATTCACTAAAAGCTGGGAAGTTAAGTTACCCAAAGGCAAGCCGGTGTTGGGCTTGGTTTCGAAGCTGGATATGACCTGGTTTAATAACCACAAAATATTCTGGTCGGGTATGTATTCAGCTAATATGTTTAGCAAAACAGCATGATCAACATTGGCAAAAAATTTTCTAATATCGCATTTCAAAATCCAACAGGTTTTAGTATCGTTGCAGCTGACTTGGTGGGCCAAGGCACGGAATCTGTTTAGGGCTTTGTGGGTTCCTTTACTCAACCGGCAAGAAAAAGAATCGGCGATAAAGGTTTTATCAAAAAAAGGATAAAGGATCCGGTAAATGGCATGATGCAGTAACCTATCACGAACACTGGCCTTGTGAATGTTCCTTGGTTTAGGGTCGGAAATGTTAAACGCTTGATAGCCGCCGTGTTGGTATGTAAAACTAGATGTACTTAAATTCTTTCTTCAGATATCTTGGGAATTGAAAGTATTGAATAATAAAAATTACATAATCCTATCGGAAAAACTAGACGAGATCGGCAAGATGCTCGGCGGTTGGATTAAAGGCATACAAAAAGAAACTCCCCTCAAATACTTTCGGGATTGAATCTAATTTGGGGCCTAAAAGCCCGCCAATATCTTGCACCAAATAGCTTTGTTTTTTAGGAAACTGACAAATGGCGCTGAAAAAAGGCGTACCCGTTTTCACTCTGCATTTGCTAGTCCCGGAATTCGGCCGTCCAAAGCCGTAGCCGTGAACATATTAGCCTAATATCTAAAAGTATTCTATCAGAAAAAAGAAAAGCCCCGCAAGAACAAAGTTCTTGCGGGGATTAAGGATCAAAGGAACCAAGGGTTAGGGATTTCAAGGGCCCAAGGTTCCCAGTGTTAAAGCTATTTGAGAACAGCCAGGAACCGATAGTAACCGTCCCACCCGTCGTCAAAGTAGTGCAGGTCGAGGAAGCGCCCGATGGAGGAGCCCCAGAGTGCGGGCACAGAGCGATAGCCACGGCGGTTCTGCCAGACAGCACCCAAGGCAATTATGGGAAACTGCCGCTGGATGTCGGGGTACTTGGCCCCGAAGGCCAGAAGTTCGGCCAGTGTCGCGGGTCGGAGACCGTCTTTGTCCAGTTCCTTGAGAACATCATCGGACTCCATGACGCGGTCGAAGTGAACCAGTTCCAGCTTTACTTCAACCGTGCCTTCGCCGCTCACCGGAAAATGATCGGCGGTGATGTCGTCGTTGACCGAGTCATAGTGGCCGGCCGAGATCATGTCGGAGAGGGTGCGGGTGTAGTCAACCGTGACGGGGAAAACATTCTTCTCCTGCTCAATCGGAATCGGCATCAGCGCCTCTCGCAAAACACGCTGGAGTGAGGACTGATTCTCAATCCATCCTTGGACGGTTGTCGAGTCAAGGTCGCGGGGCAACTGGCGAATGACCACCGATGCAAACTCCGCGAACTGACCGGCATCCAACGAGGCAGTACCATGCTTTTCCATGGCTTTTCCTCCTAACAAATTAAGTTTTGAGGTACAATTTGGCTCTATTTGAGCTTGTTTTAAGTATATATTATTATATATATCCTGTCAATAGCATGTGGTAATGTACACATATATTGCAAAAATAGGTAGATTTTAAGCCATAATCCAAAACTTATATCTCAAATAACCGCCATCGCCGAATGGGATTTTGAGAAAGCGATTTTGGTGAGGGATTATTTGAAAACGCTAAAATAAACCTTATCTTATCAAGCTTACACGATCGTTGTATATTGATAAGATAAAATATTGAAATAATTATGTGCAAAGTCAAGTTTTGCGCATTTGAGAATAAAACTTAAAAGTATAACAATAAAGCGATCGCATAATTGTTATACTTTTTATGATAAAAATAAAAGTAGAGCAACCTTGCCAAAAATAACTTATTTTGCTATGTTTATGGCTTAAATTAAATACTAAATATCAAAATGCCCATAAAAAAATCCGCCGAAAAGGCGTTAAGACAAACCAAAAAGAGAACCGCCAAAAACCAGTCGGTTAAAATTGGCGTTAAAAAAACCGTTAAAGAACTAGAAAGAAAAATAGCGGCCAAAGATAAAAAGGCCGTTATGGAACTTATGCCCAAAGTAGCCCAGGTTTTGGATAAAGCCGCCAAGGTTAAGGTGCTGAATAAAAACACCGCCGCTCGGCAAAAATCACGCCTCCAAAAAGCTGTAAACAAAATCCTCTAAGGCCTCGCGGCCGTCTTTCTGGCCGGTTTTAATAGCAAGATCTGCCTCGGCTAATTTTTGATAGATACTTTTTAGTTTGGCCATGGAAAAATTTTTAACGGTTCTGATATTTTTTTCCGCTAACCACGGCTTTGTTCCTAATTTCTGGGCAATGATTTCTTTAGGTAATTTTTGAGATATTAAATCCGCGGTTTTAATTAAATTTCTGAACTGCCACACCAGCATATTTAGAATCATCAACGGATCTTCGTTATTGCGCCAATGCTCACCCAGGCATTTAAGGGCCGCGGCAATATTTTTTTGAGCCAAAGCATCGGTGGTTCTAAAAACACTGGCTTCCACTTCCTTTTCAACTAAAATATCAAGGTCTGACCTTGATATTTCTTGTTGATTCTTAAACAAAGCCAACTTTTTAAGTTCGTTACTGATTCGGTAACAATCCAAGCCGGCGCTATCAATTAAATAAGCCAGGTTGGTTGTATTTATTTTTAATCCGATTTTCTCGGCTTCCTGTATCGCCCACTTAATCATTCCCATGCGACCATAATTTTTAAATTCTTCCACCTTGCCGTTCTTTTTAAAGAAGTCCTTTATTTTTTTAATTTGTTCGGGTGATTTTTTATCTGAAGAAAAAAAATCATAGAAAACCAAAATAACCTCTTGGTCATTTTTTACTTTTGATCTAACTAATATTTTTTCAATCCCATCCCATTCGTTGGAGTTAATAGAGAAAGCTCCCCGCAAAAAAGCCAGTTTCTTTTCAGCGAACATGGATTGCGCTGCCACAATATTTTCCAGTTGATCAAACCCTTCTTCCAAATCCACTTTCCAAAAATTAAGGCCGCTGGCAAACTTGGCCGAATATCTGGCCTTTAATTCGGCTAGTTTCTCTTGCAACATAAATGAATTTTCACCGTAAAAAAGATAAATCATTGATATAACTTTTGGCAATCGGGGCAAAAGTGAGCCGTACGAGAACCAATTTTGACAGTTGATATGGTGCCGCCACAGACACATTGTGAGCCCTTGCGTGCGTAGACCAAACGGTGGTTAAAGTAATCGCCCTTTTGACCGGAAACATCGCGATAATCCCGCCGAGTAGTGCCGCGTAACTTTATTGATTTTTTGAGCACCCAGATCAATTTTCGAAAAAGCAAATGTAGTTTATCTGGGGGAATTTTTTCGGCCTGGCTTAATGGATGAATTTTAGCCAAGTACAACGCCTCGTCGGAATAGATATTGCCCACACCCGCCAAAAATTCCTGATTCATTAATAAGGTTTTGATGCGGCCGCGCCGGCGCGATATTTCTTTTAAAAATTCCGCCGTTGTTATTTCCAACGGATTGGGTCCCAATGATTTTATTTCCGGCCGATTCAACACCCATTCGCTTTTACCCGCCAAGATTCGGCCAAACTTGCACACATCCGAAAAATATAGTTTTGATTTCTTATTACCCTTCTGGATGTCTAAAATTAAATGAACAAAACTCGGTCTTTCGGGTTGATTAAACAGAAAATGCCCGGTCATTTTTAGATGAACCGCCATAATAACATTGTCTGACAAATAAAAAAGAATGTTTTTACCCCTTCTTTCTATCTTTGAAATCGTTTTACCTACTAGAATCTTTTTACACTTACCAGCACCACCGCTGGTTGAGAAATATTTCGGCCAATCAGTCCAAAACCCGACTATTTTTGAGCCGGTAATTTTATTTTTCAGATCTTGAGTTATGGTTTCAACCTCCGGCAATTCTGGCATGGCGATGTTATGTCAATTTCCTCATTTCGCCCCAATTAGGCCCGGCCTCCATTTCCACCACCAACGGCACGGGCAAATCAATAATATTTTCCATTATTTTTTTAATAATCGGCGCGTATTTGTTAACCGACTCCTTTTTAACTTCAAAAACAATTTCATCATGCACCTGCAAAATCATGGCGATATCGTCTGCCTTCGAAAACTCAATGTCTAGCTCTACCATAGCGGCTTTAACAACATCCCCCGTGGCCGTGCCTTGCACCGGCATGTTAATGGCCATTCTTTCGGCGCTGGCCCGCAACATCGGATTGGGCGATTTAAGATCGTCTAAATAACGCCGCCGACCCCACAAGGTCTCCACGAAACCGCGGCTGCGGCCGAGGCGTTTCATATCTTCCATAAACTGAATCAGTTCTGGAAAATTATCCCTATATTTCTGAAAAAAGCTTTTGGCTTCAGCTAGTCCTAAGCCGGTTGATTGAGCAAAGGATTTAGGGCCCATGCCGTATAAAATTCCAAAATTAAGCGCTTTGGCTTCGCGGCGCATTTCTTTGGTAACTTCGGCGGGCTCAATATTAAAAACCTCGGCGGCGGTGCGAGTGTGAATATCCTCGCCGCGCCTAAATGTTTCTATCATTTTTTCATCGCCCGACATGGCCGCTGCCACCCGCAGTTCTATTTGAGAATAATCCACGGCCAAAATTAAAAACCCCGGCGGAGCGATAAAGGACTTTCTAATTTCCGTGCCGTACTCGCCCTTGGTGGGAATATTTTGCAAATTGGGATTTTCCGAAGCCAGCCGGCCCGTAACCGCGCCCAGTTGCTTAAACGAGGTGTGAATCCGTCCATCTTTAAGGCTGACCAATCGAGGCAGGGCTTCCACATAGGTGGATTGCAGTTTAGAAAGCTCGCGCCAACGCAACATTAGCGGAATTATCGGATGAGCGTTCTTTAATTTTTCCAACTCCTCAAAAGCCGTGGAAAACGCGCCTTTTTTGGTTTTTTTAATTCGGGCGCCCATGCCTAAATTTAATTTTTCGAAAATGATTCGGCCTAGTTCCTGGGTGGAATTTAAATTAAAATCCTCGCCGGATAGTTCTTTTACTTTTATTTTTATTTGAATCAATTCTTGGGCTATTTTCTGGCTTAAATTTTTTAGCACGCCAACATCAATCAAAAAACCGCGCTGTTCTATTTTTCTTAAAACCGGCGTTAACTTTTTTTCCAATTCATAAATTTTTTGGGAAAATATCTTTCTGTCTAAATAATCTTTTAAGTCGTCCTCGGTATTACTAATCAACTGACCCTGGATCTCTGGAGCTGACTGGCCTGCGCCTAAAATACCCTCCAGCCGGTTAATCAAACTCCGAAAGCCAAACCGGTTAAAAACATTTTTAACTTTTTCCGCGTCTATAACTAACTTTGAGACCTCAAGATCAAACTCCACCGGCGCGTCGCGGCTAATAGTCGCTAATTGCCGGCTTAAAAAGGCCTGATCTTTAAACTTAATCAACTTTTCTTTTAAGAGCGGTTTTATTTTTTTATCTTTGTTTAAATTTTGATAAAGATCTTCCAAATTTTTATAATTTTGAAGCAACGCAATTGCGGTTTTCTCCCCCACACCCGGCACACCCGGAATATTATCGGACGGATCGCCCTTTAGGCCTTTGTAATCAATCACTTGACCGGGTACCAAACCCTCAAATCTTGCTTTAACCGAGGCCCCATCATAAATAACCGTGTCGGTCACGCCCTTGCGCAAGGTATAAACCTTGATGGTGTCGTTGTCTATCAACTGCAAGGTATCCATATCGCCGGTTACAATAATTTTTTCTAGATCTTTTTTGTTTTTAAATTTTTCCACCACCGTGCCCACGATATCATCGGCTTCAAAACCGGTTTTGGCCAAAACCGGAATGCCGAAAGCCGTTACAATTTCTTTAACCAGATCAAACTGATTGACCAAGTCAATATCCACGGCGGGACGGTTGGCTTTATAATCCGTAAATTCTTTATGCCGGAAAGTCGGCCCAGCCGAATCAAAAGCCGCCAGCACGAAATCGGGCTTTAGTTCTTTAATCACCCGCATCAAAATACTGGCAAAACCGTAAACCGCGCCCACATTCTCGCCCTGGGGCGAAGTCAACGGCGGCACGGCATGATAAGCGCGGTGGATTAAAGCGTGGCTGTCTAAAATAACCAGTTTTTCTTTTTTCATGTGATAGTTATTTTTCTTTGTGTGACTCCAACTGTTTCAAAGTAAATTTTTTTAGCATTTTTGGGCAGATATTTTTCTATTTTTTCCGGCCATTCGATTAAAATTATATTTTTTTTATCTTTCAAAATATCCCGAAGGCCCAAGGCCAATAAGTCCTTAGCTGATTTTAGGCGATAAGTATCTATATGAACCAAAAACTTTTTATTTGTGTGTTTATTCGTATCATTCGCATACATTCGTGGATTGGCATCGTATATCTCAAAGGTTTTCATTATTACAAAAGTTGGACTCAATATTTTTTCTTTGATTCCCAAGGCCTTGGCAAAAAATTGAACAAAAGTTGTTTTACCCGCGCCTAAATCACCGTATAACGCAATCACCGAAGGACCGCCCTTCGCTGATATTTCCTTGACTAGTTTTTTGGACAGTTTTTGGGTGTCTTTAAGATTTTTAGCCACAAATTCCATTGCCATCATAGTAGCAATTCTATCTGACTAAAAAAAGGAGCGTTCGTTTGAACGCTCCTTTCGCAATCTGAAGGACTGGCCTTCAGGAATTTATTTTCTGGTGGCGGCGCGGATTGTCCGGCGCAGTAGGTCGTTGATGTTAAGTCGGACGGTGAAATTGTTGCCATTCCCATACTGGTTTGGGTAAATCTGCGGCAAGTAAGCCACATAGTTCACATACCGCCAGGAATGCTGGCCGGTATAGGTGTAGTAGTTATACTTATACCCCAACGGTGATCGCGGCAAAATCAGATAGGTGGTGTTGATGTCCAACACCACCCCATCAAAGCCCTCCGAAATCACCAAGACAGTGTAGTCGTTCCCGGGCAAGAAGAAACCCGCCAGTTTCTCGCCCGCCGGCGCGCCGTATTGTTCTAGCGCCGGGCCGACTTGAAAGTAACCGATCGGGTCCACATTTAGTTTGGCCATGCCGTCATAGCCATAGACCAGCAACTGGTCACGACTGTAGTACCCTTGGAAAATCAAGCACTTCTGCCACACTCCCACTGTTCTGTTAACAAAAAGCGCCGTGGAGATATGGGTTTCGGGAACTTTCTTGAGCGGCTGGATCGGAAGATTCTCCAAATCCTTCTTCTCCTCTTTTGATGGAGGATTTAATCGGATCTGGTAAGCGCAGCCGGAAAGAATCACAGCTGCCATTAGCATCAGAAGCTTTCTAGCCATCTCAATCTCCTTGTCTTTCCAAGGCTTAGCCTTGGATGGATTAAGTTGCCAAAGAACTGGCCTTTTTATATCTCTTCTATAATATCAAATAAAATATATTTGTCAATAGGTGGGGAAAATGAGAAATATAATACAATAAAGTCATGCCTACACTAGAAGAAACTCGTGAGGAAAAATTAGAAGATGTGCGCCGGCAAGAAGAAGAACAGCGCGCCGAGGCCTTGGCCGAAAAAACCGGTGCCCATTATATTAACTTGGCCAAGGTGCCGGTTCAACGCGATTCGCTTCATTTTATTCCCCAAGCCGAAGCCGAGCGCGCCGGTGTTATTGTAATTCAGCAATCCGGACAAGTATTAAAAGTGGGCGCGCTGGATCCGGCCAATAAAGAAACTCTTCAAATTTTAGAACGGCTTAAAGCCCAAGAATTTAGGGCTGATGTTTTTTTAATTTCGCGCTCGTCTTTTAAAAAGGCGCTGGGCGAATTTAAATTTATTCCAACCCAAATCAAGGGCGCGGCCACATCGGGGCAGGTTTCATTAGAACAGATTGAATCGTTAAAAAAAGAAATCACCAGTTTCGCGGCCTTAAAAGAAAAGTTGGAAAAAATTTCCGCCGGCGAAACCAGTATTCTTTTGGAACTATTTTTAAGCAGCGCTCTAAATTTAGACGCTTCCGATATTCATGTGGAACCGCAACAAAACCAGGTGCAAATTCGTTTTCGTTTGGACGGCGTTCTGCAAGACGCTGGCGCAATTTCGGCTATAACTTATCAATCCGCGCTGTCGCGCATAAAATTGCTCTCGGGTTTGCAATTAAATGTTCAAAACATTCCTCAAGACGGCCGGTTCACGATAAAACAAGGGGGCGAAATGGGAGAAAAGGGTAAAATGGGGCAGGTGGGTGAGAAGGGAGAAATGGGAATGGAGGTTGAGATTAGAACTTCGATTTTACCAGGCGCGTACGGCGAATATATTGTTTTAAGAATTCTAAATCCCAACGCCATTAAACTAGAAACCAAGGACCTGGGCTTGCGTGATTACTTATGGCAACCCTTAGAAAAAGAAATTAAAAAAACCAGCGGCATAATTTTGGTGACTGGTCCCACGGGTTCGGGCAAAACCACCACGCTTTACGCTTTTTTAAAATATCTAAATAAGCCCGGCGTGAAAATAATTACTTTGGAAGATCCCATAGAATATCATCTGCAGGGCGTGAATCAATCACAGATAGAACCGGAGAAGGGTTATACTTTTGCGCAAGGGTTAAGATCGGTTTTGCGGCAGGATCCCAATGTTATTTTAGTGGGCGAAATCCGAGACGAAGAAACCGCTGATGTGGCTTTGCACGCGGCTTTAACCGGCCACTTGGTTTTTTCCACTCTACATACCAACGATGCTGTGGGCGCTATTCCCCGATTTTTGGATTTGAACGCCAAGCCGCAAATTTTGGCCTCGGCACTAAATGCGGCCGTGGCCCAACGGCTGGTGCGAAAACTTTGTCAGACCTGCAAGAAAATAATATCGGACCCAACTTTGATTGAAAAAATTAAAAAAGATCTTATTGATGTAAAAGATGAAATAAAATCTTGGCCAGCCGAAATTAAAATATATGAAGCGGCGGGTTGTGATAAGTGCGGCCATACCGGCTACAAGGGGCGAATTGGCGTCTTTGAAATGCTATTCGTGAACGAAGGTCTGGAAAAATTAATCGGCCAGAATCCCTCGCATCAACAAATTTTGGAAGAAGCCAAAAAACAGGGTTTTATAACCATGTATCAGGATGGCTTGATGAGAGTGCTGGCGGGAGAAACAACTCTGGACGAAGTTAGCCGAGTGACCAGCCAAGAAACTTAATCTTTTTGGCGAAAAGATCTGCAGGCAAACCCCCGGAGGGGTAACCCCCGAATCTTGGGAAACACAGGGAAAGCGACCTACCGAGGAGAGGTTCAGCCAAAATGCCGAAGCAAGTCAACCAAACCATCCTAAAATCTAGATAAGACGCCCTTTGCCTACAGGTCTCTTAGTCAAATTTAAATAACTCTAACTCCATTTTATCGCCTAAAAAACAACAAGTCAAGGGATGATATGTCAAATAATGTGTCTAATACATGGAAAAACTGTGTAAAAATTGTACATAAGTTATTGAAAAGAGGTAAGATAAGCTGAATATAAAGTGATGATAACTCAACAACAAACCACGCCCGAAGACCAGGTCTTGGATCAAACCTTAAGACCCGATAATCTGAATGAATATATCGGCCAAAATCAAACTAAAGAAAATCTTAAAATACTTTTAAGCGCTGCCCAAAAAAGAAAAGAACCGGTGGAGCATATTCTTTTGCACGGCCCAGCCGGTTTGGGCAAAACCACTCTGGCCCATATTATCGCCCGTGAACTCGAGCGAGGTATTAGGGTTACTTCCGGCCCGGCTCTAGAAAAAGCCGGCGACCTGGGCGCCATACTCACCAACCTTAAGGACGGTGATATTTTATTTATAGACGAAGTCCATCGTTTGAATAAAGTGGTGGAAGAAATGCTTTACCCCGCCATGGAGGATTTTGTTTTTGATATTGTTATCGGTAAAGGGCCCTCGGCCCGAACCATCCAGCTCAACCTGCCTCATTTTACTTTGATCGGCGCCACCACCAACATCGGCAGTTTGGGCTCGCCCTTCCGCAGCCGTTTCGGCGCGACTTATCGTTTGGAATTTTATAAAAATGAAGATATAGAAAAAATCTTGCGGCGCTCGGCCCGAATACTAAAAGTAAAATCAGACGCCGCCGGCCTGAATCTGGTGGCTTCACGCAGTCGCCAAACGCCGCGTGTGGCCAATCGGTTGTTAAAAAGAGTGCGGGATTACACCCAAGTAAAAGCCGACGGCGTTATAACTTCGGCCTTGGCCCATAAGGCCTTAGACATGCTGACGGTGGATCATTTGGGTTTGGAAAATGTGGATAGAAAAATATTGGAAACGATTATGAAAAAATTTCGGGGCGGACCGGTGGGCTTACAGGCCTTAGCCGCCTCCATTGGCGAAGAGGAAAATACTATTTTAGAGGTCTACGAACCCTACTTGATGCAACTCGGGTTTATCAACCGTACACCCCGCGGCCGCGAAGCCACCGCGGCGGCTTATGAACATCTAAACATTCCAGCGCCCAAGACCTCTGCGCTGATATAGATCCCACACCTTTTAGATGAATAAATAATAAACATAAAAAGGTGCGGGATAAAAAAGCCGCCTCTCGACTATGCGAGAGGCGGGAATAAAAGTTACTTGCCGAATTTTTCGGCAAAGAAAAAGAAATCGATAAGATCAATCACGCCGTCTTGATTGAGATCAAACTTCGGATCAAAGCCGACCCGCCTGGGCCAGTAGCGCCACCCAGATTAACGATCTGAATAGATGATTGGTTGTTATCAACAGCAGTGTAAGCCACTCGTCCTTTGACGGTCTGGGCCTGAATACTAACCGCCGCAATAAACAGCATCACCCCGACAATACCTAAAAAGAAACTAAACCGTTTCATGACGCAACCTCCTTTTAGATTTGTGAACTACTGATTGATTTTTTACTTTTTAAGGAACACTAAAGAACGCCCATAATTTAACATATTAAGTAGGATATATGTAAAGGGGGGTAAGAATAGACAAATAATTTCGGTTTTATAACCTCCAATGTGTATGGTAAACACTTTATCGCTTCAAAGTAAGAAAGTGTTTAAGGATTGGGGGTGGTCGGGGCGGCGGGTGGCGGAGAAGCTTGTTTGGGAGGAGTTGAAACGGTGGCCCCAAACCAGGCGCGCACGGCTGACTCCCAATTATTAAACATGGGGTCGTTGGCGGGGTTGGCCGGCGGCGGTCCAGTGGGATCATCGCGGTTAATATAATACAAAGTGGAATGAATGGCGCCGTTAATAATATATTCGCCGTTTAGAATGGGTTTGGCGATTGTTTTCTTTTCCGGCGGAGTAAAACTTTCCGGTGGCAGATTTAATTTCTCAAAGGCCTGCTGCAAAAAGGCGCGCCAAATAGGCGCGGCCACATAAACGCCTGGCTCCTGTTTTATGGGCGTGTTGTCGTTGTTGCCAGTCCAGACCCCTACCACCAATGAGGGCGTATAACCGATGGTCCAACCATCGCGAAATTCGTTGGTGGTTCCGGTTTTTGCCGCTACCGGCCTATCGGAAAAGTAAAGCGCGCTGCGCGCGCCAAAAACCGGCGAGCGAGCGACATTATCAGAAAGTATATCCGAGACCAAACGAGTTACTTCTGAATCCAAAACAGAAACCGGCTCATCTATAAATTCTTCCAGGACCTTGCCTTTGCTATCTTCTATTCTCAAAATAGGCGCGGGCGCGTGCTTTACGCCTTCGGTGGCAAAAATCCCAAAAGCCGAAGTCATTTCTAAAAGTTTGACTTCACCGCCGCCTAAAACCAAAGACAACCCAAAACGGGAACGATCTTTAAGCGTGGAGAGACCCATATCTTCGGCGGTGTTTATGGAATCATCCACACCGGCTAGATAAAGCATTTGGACCGAAGGAATGTTTAAGGAATTAGACAGGGCCTGACGAACCGTAACCGGACCGCGGTATTTTAAATCAAAGTCGCGCGGCGAATAACATTGTGATCCCTGGTAAACCGGAACTCCCGCGGCGTTGCAACCGGTGTCAAACTGGGTAGGTATATCAAACAACATGGTTTTATCGGTAAAACCCTTCTTAAAAGCGGTGGCGTAGACAAAAGGTTTGAAGGCCGAACCGGGCTGGCGGCTGCGCGTGGCCACATTAACATTGCCCTCAAATTTACAATTGACTCCCGGATCACAGCCCTGGGGCAAAGGATCTTTCCAATAATCGCGCGAACCAACCATAACCAATATTTGGCCTGTCTTAGGATCAATAGCCATCAGCGCGGAGTTATAAGCGCCCAACGCCTCGTTTCTTTTAGCCCCTTCAGCCACTACATTTTCGGCGATTTGTTGAAGATCCCAGTCCAAGGTAGTTATTATTTTTAATCCGGCTTTGGCAATATAATCCTCGCCATACTTTTGCTCCAATAGATCTCTAATATAAAAGACAAAATGAGGCGCTTTGATGCTGGCGCGCGTTTTTGAAAAATTAATATTTTGCCCTTGGGCTTTCTTAAAATCGCTTTCTGAAATATAGCCCAGTTCCGACATTTTATTTAAAATATCTTTCTGCCGCGCCATGAGTTCGGGTAAATGCTCGCCGTAGGGCGAATAATAACTGGGCGCCCGCGGCAAGGCCGCCAACAGGGCCGCTTCGGCCAAAGTCAAATCAACAGCGTGCTTGGAAAAAAAGGTTAAAGCCGCCGCCTCAATGCCATAAGCGTTAGAACCATAGGGAATCTGGTTTAAATAAAAATTAAGAATTTCATCTTTGGAATAACGCCGTTCCAATTCTAAGGCCAAAATGGCTTCTTTTATTTTACGGGTAAAAGTGCGTTCATCAGACAAAATGGATTTTTTAATAAACTGCTGGGTGATAGTGGAACCGCCTTGTAAATTTTCTCCGCGAAGATCGGCCCAGCCGGCTCTTAATATAGCCATGAAATCAAGCCCGCCATGGGTGTAAAAATTGCGGTCCTCGGACACCACAGTGGCGGCCTTAACCACTTGGGGAATTTCCGAAAAAGGTACGACAGTGCGCCTTTCTTCGGCATGAATATCATATAAAATAACTTTGCCGGTGCGGTCATAGATTTTTGTGGATTCGGTTATGGTACGGTCTTCCAAATTAGACGGATCGGGCAGATTTCTGCCAAAAATAATAAAAACCGCAAAAACACCGGCCAAACCCAAAACAACCACCACCAAAATCAAACCGATGGTAAATTTTAACGCTCTAAAACCTTTTTTTCTGTGAAATTCTCTACTGGGCATATGACCTATCTTTGATTATATACGCATTTATCTGTTATTGTAATATAAATGTATGTCTAAAGTAGATATTGATTCCTCAAAAATAAACGACTTTCTGGAAAGAGGCGTAAAAGAAGTAACCGTCAAAGAGAGTGTGTTGCGCAAACTCTCTTCGGGCCGGGTGTTGCGTATTAAACACGGCGTGGACCCTTCCGGTCAAGACCTGCACTTGGGCCATGCTGCGGTCTACTTAAAACTCCGAGATCTGCAGGATATGGGGCATAAGATTGTTTTTTTGATCGGCGGCTTTACCGGCCGCTTTGGCGATCCCACCGAAAAAATGACTTCCCGCGCCTTAAAATCAAAAGAAGAAGCCGAAGCCAACGCCCGCGACTATGTTAATCAGATTTCAAAAATATTAAATGTAAAAGAACTGGAACTGCGCACCAACAGCGAGTGGTACGATAAAATGTCGGCCGAGGACTTTATAAAACTACTGGCTTATTTTACAGTAGATCAGGTTTTGGCGCGCGATATGTTCCAAGAACGAAAAAATAAAAAACTGCCCATCCGTTTGCACGAAACGGTCTATCCTATTTTGCAGGGTTACGATTCAGTTATGCTGAAAAGCGATCTAACGGTGATAGGCACCGACCAGGTCTTTAACGAAAATTTCGGGCGGGAACTTCAAAAAAAATATAATCAAGAACCTCAAGACATCGTGGCGATTGAGATTTTGGTGGGTTTGGATGGCGCCAAAAAAATGGGCAAGAGCTTAAACAACTATATTTCCATAAGCTCCGGCGCTCGCGAACAATTCGGACAAATAATGTCTCTGCCCGACAGCGCCATTATTGATTATTTTACCCTGACCACTCGGGTTGATTTGAAAGAAATAAAAGAAATAGCGGTGTCGCTTAAAAATGACACTGTGAATCCTCGGGACTTGAAACTTCGGCTAGCTCAAGAAATAGTGGGATTTTATCATTCTCCCCCAGAAGCCGCGAAAGAAGCCGAGAATTTCATTAAGACCTTTTCAAAAAAAGCGTTGCCGGAAGAAATAACTGAAATAGTTGTTAATGCGAAAGAATTGAAGTTGTTGGATATGATTATGGAGTCGGGTTTGTCCGGTTCCAAAAGCGAAGCCCGCCGCTTGATAGAAGACGGCGCGGTTGATATTGATGGCGCAACCATAAATTATCCCGATAAAATTATAAACATCGGCGGCGGTGTTGTTATCAAAATAGGTAAACATCGTTTTGCCAAAATAAAGGCCAAATAACAAAACCCCCCGACGGTGCCGTCGGGGGGTTTTGATTTTTTATTCTAAATCCTCGTCGTCGTCACTATCGTCATCGCAATCTTCATCTTCATCCTCCCCATCTTCTTCCTCTTCTTCCACATCCTTCTCTTTCTCCACATCATCACCATCTGAATAAATATCATCACTTATAATACCGTCTGTGTTTTTGCGCTTATTTAACATATTGTTTTATTTTTATAAAAACTTTATATAAGAATACACACAACTCCAAAACGGGTCAATATAGTGTTGTCCCCATAATGTTAAGATTGAAAATCGGCGGTATGGGCGCAACAAATAGCTATAGCCAGGGCGTCGGCAGCATCATTGGGTTGGGGATCTTTTTTTAAGCCCAAAATCAAACGCACCATCTTTTGAACTTGTTTTTTCTCGGCCCGGCCGTAACCGGAAACCGCCTGTTTAACCTGCAAAGGCGTAAATTCTTTTATTTTTAATTTATTTTGGGCGGCCGCCAGAATTATCACTCCACGGGCTTCGCTAACTTGAATTACGGTTTTATTGTTCTTAAAAAAGAAAAGTTTTTCAACAGCCGCAATATCAACCGACCATTTTTTAATAAGAGCGTCTATTTTTTGATAGAGTTGGGCTAAATGAGAATAACCTTCCTTATCTGATACCAAATTAATACAACCATAATCAAGAAAGATTGTTTCTTTATTTTCAATTCGTAATAACCCATAACCGATCATATTTGTTCCAGGGTCAATACCTAAAATAGTCATATTATTCGCTATTAGTAAAAACCTCCGAGACATCTTCGTCTTCATCTAATTCTTCCATTAAGACCTCCAGTTTCTTTTCATCGTCGGGGCTAAGTTTTATCGTTTGTTTGGACAACCATTTTAATTCGCCGTTCTCTATTTTTCTTTCAAACATCCACCTCACACCGCCACTGCCCGATAAACCAGCCCCATTTTTAGACAAAATATGCTTTATTTCAGCCACTGTTCTGTTTTTGTTGGAAGTTATCGCCTCTATCATAATCGCCACACCACCCGGGCCATAGGCCTCATAAACAACTTCTTCTAAATTACTGCCTTCTTTATCCAACCCACCTCCTTTTTTAATAGCCCGCTCTATATTTATAGCCGGCATATTCACCGCCTTAGCGCTATCAATAACGGTCTTTAAAGATATGTTTATCTTAATATCTGTGCCTTTTTTAGCCGCTACTTCTATAAGTTTAGCCAACTTAGAAAAAACTCGGCCCTTTTTAGCGTCGGTTATTTCTTTCTTTCTTTTTATTTGAGACCACTTGCTATGACCAGACATAATGCGATGCTAATCTACGAATGACATGCGAATTATACTAATGGATACACAAATGCATTTTTATTCTTATAATTATTCGTGTCATTCGCATCAATTCGTATATTGGCATCGGTTTAAGACCTTATCGGCATCACCAAATAAATAAAATTCTTATCGGAATCAGATTTAATCAAACAGGGTTTGGTGTTGTCAATAAAATTAAGTTCTATTTTATCAGAAGAGATAACAGTCAAACCATCTAAGAAATATTTCCAATTAAACTTAATTTCCAAATCCGCCCCCGACATATCCATAGCCATCTCGGAACTATTTTCTCCCAAGTCGGCATCGGTGGCAAAGACCTTAACTTGCGGGGTTTTGGTTTTATTAAAGGACAATAAAATATCACTTAGTCGGCCGGAAAAAACACTAACAAGTTTAATCAATTTAATAAACTCCTCTCTACTGATAATAATTTTAGTATTAAAGTCCGTTGGTATTAGTTTTTTATAATCAGGGTAAGTCCCCTCAATTAACCGTGAAACAATTTCTGTTTTATTTGATTCAAAATATATCTGATTTTTTTCTATAACTATACTTAAAATATCATTAAAGTTGGAAAAAATTCTAATAACCTCAACTACTGTTTTTGACGGAACTATTACCGAAAAATTAACATCTTGAAACTCCTCCCTGGTTTTAATTTTATTTTCACCCAAACGAAAACTGTCAGTTCCCACTATTTTTATAAAATTATCTTCTTTATCTTTGGTTATAAGAACACCGGTTATTTCTGGCCTGGTCTCTGAATTTGAAACAAAACCAACAACTTTATTTAATGATCTGCAAAATTCAGCCGCCTCAATTCTAATAATTAAATTTTTATTTAAGACCGGTATTATTGGAAAATCCTTAGCATTTTCCCCTTTTAATTCAGCTTTATAGTTTTCGGAGGATATTTCTAAAGCATTATTCTTTTTTAGTTCCAAAAAAACCTTATCGGCCGCCAAACCGGAAATTATACTTGAAAAAATTTTAGCCGGCACTGTTATTTCACCAATATCCTCTACTTTACAAGGAAACCATGAAGAAATTCCTATTTCTAAATTAGTTGAGTTTATTTTTAAACCATTTTTTTCGGTTTTTAAGTGAATATTGTTTAAAATTGGCAAAGTTAAATGACGGGTTATAATTCTTTCAGTAAAAGTAACCGATTCTTTAAGTTTTTGGGTTGAACAAATTATTTTCATTTAGTAGTTAATATATTTATACAAATTATTATTATTTACTATTATCCGTCCACAATGTTAATATTTTAATTTTCCCCAGGAATTAATTAATCTTTGTTAAATAAAGTGTTAATTGTTTTGGGTACATCTTAGTATTACTTTGGGGATAGTTTTGAATATATATTTAATGACGCGATTTATCCAATATTTATTAACATAATTTCCTCAAACTAATTCAGTATTTATACACATTTTTTATTAGGGTGATTAATCAAGATTGGTAAATTCTATTTTTAATTATATTAAGTTCTTCAATCATGGTTTCGTTGGACTGTATTTCTCGGTTTATTTTATCACAAGCGTGCATGACGGTGGTGTGATCCCGTCCGCCGAATTTTTCACCAATAAAAGGATAGGAATTTTTTAATTCTTCGCGCATTAAATACATGCAAATTTGGCGAGGCAGGACTATTTCTCTTTTTCTAGATTGAGTCATTAAATCCTCCTCTTTCAGATCGTAGAAATCAGCCACGGCTTTAATTATGGCCTTAGGTGTTGTTTTAGTGGTGTTGTTGTGGTTGGTTGAGGCCAATATTATTTTGGTTTTTTCAATACTGGGAATTAGCCCCTCAACTTTACAAGTCATCACCACTCTATTTAAGGCCCCCTCCAATTCTCTTATATTCTTAGTTATAGTGTTGGCTATATACGCTAAAATATCATCATTTAACTCGCCTAAGTCCTTTTCTATTAGTTTTGTTTTTAATATAGCGATTCTAGTCTCGTAGTCCGGCGGGGTGATATCGGCTATCATACCTCCTTCAAACCTAGACCTTAAACGATCTTCCAGGGTGGCGATGGCTTTGGGCGGGCGGTCTGAAGATAGCACTATTTGGTTGTTTTTGCCGTAGAGTTCGTTAAAAATATGGAACAATTCTTCTTGGGTTTTCTCTTTTCCGGATAAAAATTGGACATCGTCTAAAATGAGCAGGTTTATTTTTTTGTATTCTTCCTTAAACTTATCAACTGTTTTATTTTTTATGGAAGTTATAAGGTCGCCCGAGAATTTTTCGGTTGATAGATATTTTATTTTGCTTTTAGGGTTATTTTTTAAGACCTCATTGCCGATGGACTGGAGTAGGTGCGTTTTGCCCAAACCCACGCCGCCATAAATAAACAGCGGGTTGTAAATAGTTCCGGGATTTTTACTTACAGCCACTGCGGCGGCATGCGCCAATTGGTTGGCGGAACCCACTACAAACGAATCAAAAGTATATCTAGAGTTAAGATTGGTTTCTTTATCTGGAATAACTGTTTCCGAAAGGTTTAGTTGGATATCTGAAGCAAAAGATAAAGCATGTTCTTTTTTTCTGCTTTGGCTTAAATGTTTTTCGGCTTCAATGGCCTGGGTCTTGATAATAAACCGGATTTCTTTGGTGTCCGGGGCCATATTTCTTAAAATTTTAAGTATTAACAGGTTATATTTTGTTTCCAACCACTCTTTATTGAAAGCGTTGGGAGTAGATAAAAGCACTACCCCATCTTTTTTAGATATTATGGAAGTATTCCTAAACCAAGTTACAAAATTGGCTTTGGATAGCGAAAGTTCTACTTCCGCTAAAGCTGATTGCCACAATTCGTCTTTGTCCATGTTTTTATTTAGTCCAACCGCCAAATAAAAAATATTTTTAAAAGATAACTTCCAAAAAATCAGGTTACTTTTTATATTCGCGTCTCGTAGCTTAAAATCAAAGCGTCGTGAGAGAAAAATCTTCGTTGGGAATTATATCACAAGGCCTAACAAATAAAAATTTGCTCCAAAAGACGGTTTATTGTGGAAAAGATGTTGATGTAATGTGGATTACTAAAATTATAGAATTAAGATTAATAATTTGTCTAATTTAGTTGTGGCTGTTAAACTGGTAGACGATGCTAATCAACGAATGACATGCGAATCTACAAATAAGATATTCGAATCTTTTATTAGTATCATTCGCATAAATTAGTATATTGGCATCGTGTCTATGAAAATAACAAAATACAGGCCCAAGAATAGAAAAAGGAAAAAGACCCACGGTTTTTTTACTAGGATGTCAACCTTAGCCGGCCGAAATACTTTAAAAAGAAGACGGCTCAAAAAGAGACGCAAACTTACTGTTTAGACGGTTTATGAAAATAGCTGGTCATTGGACCGATATTTACTTAACTAAACCAGAGTCCACTCACCAGCCCTTTAGGCGCGCGGTGGTGAGTTCTAAAATTTCTAAGAAGGCCGTAGTTAGAAATCTTCTTAAAAGGCGGTTGCGCCAAATTTTAAAAGAGGTTTTAAAAAAAGAGACCTATTTGGCCTCTTTGAATATCGCTGTAGTCGCTAAACTTGGAATTTCGGCCGCTAGTTTTCAGGAATTAAAAAAAGATGTTATCAAACTTTTTGAAAAAATTAGGCAGTCGGCTAGTTAGAATTATTTTTATTTACCCTGTGGTAATCTACCAAAAATTATTGTCGCCTTATTTAGGCCTGGTTTTTAGTTCGCCGGTGTTTAGTTTGATCCCGGGAATAAAATCGGGCTGCCGGTTGAAGCCGACTTGTTCCCATTATTATCTACAAGTTGTTTCGGATCACGGCTTATCTAAGGGTTTAGGGTTGTTTTTAAAACGGCTCTATCGGTGTCGGTAGCTTAAATAAATGCTTTATTTATATAACGAGTTTTTATATCGCCCTCTTTTTAACCTGTTGGTGTTTTTTTATAATACTATCGCCTTTTCGGATATTGGTATCGCCATTGTTCTGCTGACTGTGTTCACCCGGTTAATTTTCTTGCCTCTATCCCAGAAATCCATAAAATCTCAAAAGGTTTTGCAGGAACTACAGCCCCAGATTAAAGCCCTGCAGGAAAAATATAAAGATAATAAAGAAGAACAGGGCCGTCAGGTGATGGCTTTTTATAAAAACAACAAAATCAACCCACTGTCCGGCTGTTTACCTTTGTTGATTCAACTACCTATTTTAATTGCTTTATATCAAGTGTTTCTTAAGGGTTTTGACGAGAGTAGTTTGAATTTTTTATACAGTTTTATCGCCAATCCCGGGAAAATAAATCCGATTTCTTTGGGTTGGTTGAATTTGGCGGCGCCCAACATATTTTTCGCTATTTTAGCCGGTCTGGCCCAGTTTTGGCAGGCCAAAATGATCACACCTAAAAATAAACTCCCAAGCGCTCCCAAAACATCCGACGAATTTATGGCCCAGGCGATTTCCAAACAGACCCTCTATTTTTTGCCGGTGTTAACGGTGGTTATTTCTTGGCGGTTGCCTTCGGGCTTGGCGCTTTATTGGCTGATTACCACCATATTTACGGTGCTCCAACAATATGTTATTATCCGTCCCGCACCCTCTATTAAAAAGTAAAGGGGTTTGGATATGGATAAAGAAAAGGTTATACGAGATTTAATAACTCGATTCTTGGAACTTATCGGCGCTGATGTTATTGGTCTGGAAATCAAGCAAGACTTGGAAAATACTAAGGTTAGCGCTACTGTGGGCGAGGCCGGTTTTTTGATCGGCCACGATGGCGAAAATTTACGAGCCATTCAGTATATTTTAGCGCTGATGGTGGCGAGGCAGACCCAAGAAATTTTTAAACCCAGCGCTTTTACCATAGATATAAATAATTATCGCCAGGAAAAAGAAAATTATTTAACGGCTCTGGCCAAAAATTCGGCGGCCGAGGTTTTAGAAACAAAAAAATCGGTGGAACTGGAACCCATGCCGGCCTATGAGCGAAGAATCGTTCATATAACTCTGGAAAAGATAGAAGGAATTAAAAGCGAGAGTGTGGGCGAAGGAGAAGAAAGGAGGATTGTTATCAAACCAGAGCATAATGCGATGCCAATCAGCGAATGACATGCGAATTATACAAATATATTTACGAGTTCGTTTTCTATTCGTATCATTCGCATAAATTAGTATATTAACATCGTGTTAGAGCGTTAAGCGATACAGTCGGCCGTCTATTTTATTTATAAAGAAAAGATAGGCCTCGTTGGCCGAGAGCAACAAGTCGGTAGCGTCGGTTGGAATTTTAATAATATCTTTTTGCTCGCCGGTTTCAATATTTATTTTAACAATTGTTTCAGCGCCGGGCCTTAATTTGCCTTTATAGTAATCATCAGGCATCATAAATTCGTTGTCGGTTTCAAAGCGGGAGCAGAATAAAGAACGGTTGTCTTGCACCCAAAGGCATTTTTCGGGCAACGAGAACAAGTCCATCCTTTTTTCCGTTTTTTTAATTAGATCTAAGACCTTTATTTCTAGGTTAAGGCCATTTTCGTCGGTCTTAGAAACCAAAACCTTGTCGCCCACCGGTGAGAACAACGCCGTTAAACCATAGGTATTGCCGATAATGCGGTTGATTTTTTTGGTCTTTATATCAACCAAATACAACAAACCGTAGGCCAAACCCGAGGGTCGGGTTGTTAGCGCGATGGTGTTACTGGTGGGCCAAACCAGCATCAAATCGGGAATTTTAATTGAAGCAATTGTGGTGGTTTTGGCTTGATCATCAACCACAACCAATTGCCGCAGGCCTTTATCTAACAACGCCATAGCTATTTTGGAGCCGCGGGGTTCAAAGGCCGAGGCCTCCATGTTTTGTGGCAAGGCCTTAATGGTTTTGTTTTCTAAATCAAAAATTAAATAGCGGTTTTGGCCCGAGGGCAGGGTCTGGCGCAATGATATTTTTTTACCATCGTCCGAGAACTCCACTCGGCTTATTTTTTCGCTGGCCACCGTGCCGAGTTTGGTTTTGCTTTGGCCGTCTTGGTCTATTTGGTTGATGGCGCCGTCCCAGGCCACATAGTTTATTTTACCGTCTGGATTCAAACCAGCGCCCAAGACCGATTCTTCGGTTAAAGCTATCAGCCGTTCTTTGGTTTCGGGAACGAGCTCGGAAATTTCTGGAATTTCGCCCGGGCTGGGCGGAGGAGTTACGGGTCGTTTCTTAAAGAAAAGATTATAAATCACCAAAATAACAAAAACAATAACTAGAATTACAGCGGTTATGATCAATATTTTTTTTATTCGGTGGCTCATATTTTATTGTTGTGGCGTTTGAATGCCCGCTGGTCGTGTTCCGCCAGTGGGTGGGTTTGCTACTGGATTGGCCGGTAATGACTCACTGGATTGAGGCGGCAGTTGTAATTGCGTCCCTATACAATATCCAACTTTTTTTGAATCGGCGCCCGAACAAACAGTTCCTTCTATGCAATCAAAATTAACCTTGCACATACCCCCGCGGGCACTTTTTTGGCAAACACTTTTGTCGCACACACTAGATAGGCAAACAGAATAGTTATTGCACGAACCACCAGCGCCTTTAAGTCCTAGAGCAACATAAGGATCGCCTTGAATGTAAAAACTAACATCGGGATTGCGGAAATTAACAAGGTCGGGATTGATGGTGTTAAGAACAATATAAGAACCCAAGAGTATTAACAGGCCGATGATGGCTTTTTTTATTCTTTCGCGGGCCGCCGAGACCTTGCTGCTATTTTCGCCGGCTAACATCCATTCTATGCCGGCGCGGGTGAAGGCGTAGATCAAACCCAAACCCACTATACCCAAGGCAAAAACAAAAATATAGTTGATCCATTGAGCCGGGCCAAAAGTGTCCTGGGGTTTAATGCCGCCAAACGCCGGAAAATCAACTTCCAAAGCCAACACTACTGTTGGCACGAGCGTTATTATCGCCAAAATAACGATTATAAACTTCATTCGTTTTTTTATTAGTATCATTCGCATGAATTCGTAGATTAGCATCGCAAATTTATCTTATATACAAAGTAATTCTACCCTCGGCTCTTTGATTGATATCGTTCCTTAATTTTTTATGAGTGGCCAGTAGTTTTAAGTTGGTCTGCGTGCCCAAACGGGTTCGTGGTGTTATATTTATCGGCAAAACCATCGGGTCGGCGCTGGTGTTTTCTTGCGGTTGACCGTCTAAAAACCATTTCAAATCCAAATCATTTTCATTCAAAGCGTTGAAACTAAATATCTTAGCCATTAAAGCGCTGTCCTGGCCGGGCGGCGTGTCCCACAGAGTAGGCGCGGGATTATTGTAATTATCATTATTTTTTAGATAAAAATCTATTTCCGGCCGAACCGTATTTATTTTTAGAGCCGCCGAGGCGCTTTTGCCGGTGGCTTCATCGGTGGCGGTGACTCGCAGTTCGTGGGTGAATTCCGGAATTTGATAAGTTATTAGCAAAAACGAATCTTTGCCTTTACCGGTCTGATCCGGCCCTTCGCGGTTGCTGGAAGCGTCGTCCACTATCCAGGTGTAAGTTAAATTTTGGGGATTAGGCACATTAGCCAAGGCGTAAATTGTCACCCCCGAGAGTGTGCTGGGCAAGGCCTTGCCTGGATAATCATAGGGCGTTAGGGTATTGGCTTTCCATACTAAATCCAACTGAAAATCACCGCCGGCTGATATGGTTGTACTTTGCGCCAGAGACGCGCACGGCGCCGCCAGCAAGGCGACGGAAATAGCGAGAGGTATAAATATTTTTCTTGTTATAATTCTCATTTTGTTTCTTTACCAACCCAAGCCTGGCTTAGGCGATTTTGGGTTTGCCTTGGGCGAATGACTCTATAAAACTTAAAACCTTATCTACTTGTTCGTACTCTTTTAAGTGGGCTCTGACCACAAAAATGGCGTTTTGGGGTATCAAGTTTATAAAAGGAATAAATTCTAATATCATGGTAAAAATATATTTTCTATAAATCCATTTTTGCACATAACCTATTTTTTTCCTCATGTATAAAAACATAATCGGGGTTATTATAATGTTGGCAATTACTCCCAAAATAATTCCGCCATCCAACCAATCAATTATATCTTTGGTCAGCGCCAACAGAAAAATTAAAAAAGGAAAATCAGGCGATTCCGGTTTTTCAATTCTGGCTTGTTCAACATCTTCTTCTTCTACACCCTCCAATTTTAAGTTTTCCAGTTCTTCATTATAGTTGGCCATTATTGCTGTTGCGCCAATTCTTTTTTAGCCGCTTCTATTTCTAACAACTGCGCCGGATCAGAAGTAATAACTTGATCTTCGGTGTATGACGCCACCACTTTTATGGCCGCTCGTTTTAAGCCGGCGATAAAAATACCCTCGCCCACATTGGACTCCAACAGCAAAAATTTTTCTTCATCGGTTAAATTAAATGTCTGCGTTACCACATCTATAGCCGCCGGCGACTGCTTTAGCAGAATTTGCATGGAGGAGTTGGTGACAATCGGTTTGCCGTATTGCGACTTCATAAAATCCTCCACATCTTGGGTAATAGTGGTTAAGCCCAAATAGTATTTACGGCACCTTTTGGCGATGCTGAACAAAAAAGCCGCCGCTTCGGGATGTTGCATCATCCACCAGGCCTCGTCCACCACCATTATTCGTTTTTTCTGTTGATAGCGGATTAAATTCCACACAAAATGCAGCAAAATATACATGGCAATGGGGCGGAGTTCCGGTTCCAGATCTCTTATGGAAAACACCACCAGGTTATTGTTTAGCGCCACATTGGTGGGCTGGTTTAAAAAGCCCGAAAAAGAACCTTTCACAAATTTTTCCAGCCGCACCGCCAGTTTTTCGGCGCCCTGCATGTTTTGCAGCACGGTGTAAAGATCGCCCATCAATGGCGCGGGCTTGCCTCTCCAATCGGTGTTGATGGTGATGTCGCGCGAGGCGTAGGTTTCGGTAACGGCGCGATCCATGATGGCGTCTTCCTCGGGCGTTAACTGCCCCAGCATCACTTTTAACAAACCAGTTAGTTGAATGATATTGCTTTTTAACGATTCGGCCGGGCTTTCGTTTTTAGTCGGTTCGGTCAGATCAAAAGGATTAATATGGTGAGGCGAAGTTAGAGAAATGTTTATAAAAGTTCCGCCCACCACATCATTTAGATATTTATATTCGCTTTCAGGATCAATAATAATCACATCCGTGCCCAACATTAGCGATCGCAACACTTCCAGTTTCACGGTGTAGCTTTTGCCCGAACCGGATTTAGCAAAAACCACCGAGTTGGCATTTTCCAAAGAAAAACGGTCAAATAAAATCAAACTATTATTATGGCGGTTGATGCCGTAGAGCACGCCTTTGTTGGATGTTAAATCGGCCGAAACAAAAGGAAACATAGAAGAAATCGGGCCGGTGTTTAAGCTGGTGTAGACGCCCAATTTATCCAGGTTTATGGGCAGAGTGGTGGCAAAGCCCTTTTCTTGCTGAAAAACAGCCGTTTTGGTGTACACTAATTTAGATTCCATGAGCGTGGTGATTTGTTTTTCTATTTCATCCAGTTCTTGCAATGATTTGCCGTAGAAAGTTATATAGAGTCCGACTCTAAAAAATTTCTCGGTGCCTTGTTGGAGTTTATCCCGCAGTGATTCTAAATCCTGATAGGCCGTTTCCAGCATGGGATCACGAATAAAGCCGCCTTCTTCTTTTTCGGAGATTTGGGCGCCGATTTGCGCCGTTTTCTTGCCAAGTTTTTTTAGCACCGGGCCGGTTTGGGTGGGCTGAACCACCATGGCAATATCAAAAATCTTATCCATATTTATTATCGGAGAAAACCAGCTCACGCTTAAAAATCTGGGATAAGTGGCCACAAAAATAGTTCGGGCAAATTTTTCGCCTATTTGAAGATAAGTCGGATTTATTTGCATCGCCGAGGGCGCCAAAAGATCTTGTAATCCTTGACCCTCGGCTTTAATTTGCGCCGTTCCTGGTTTAGTTGGCGCCAACTTGGATTTTAGGTCTTGTAATATGCTCATAAATGCGATGCTAATCTACGAATTCATACGAATTATACTAATTTAATATTCGAATATCTTATTTGTTTCATTCGCATAAATTTGTATATTGGCGTCGTGTCATTCAACTTTTTTGGCTTCGTCTCCGGTGGCGATTAGTTGTTCCAGATTTTTTTGTTTTAATACCACTCCGGGGTTATAACTGGTGTAGAGCAGTTCTATCAGTTCTTCTCGTTCCAACAGAATGGTTTTAAGTCCCAGAGCGCCCAAAAGCGTCTGCACCTGGTTGACTCTTTGCAGTAATTGATTTTTTTTGGCTTCAAAATCCAAGTCCCGTTGGTTTGTTTGATCAGCCGATGATTTAGAAAAAAGTTTTCCAAAAAAACCACCGCCGCTTGTTAGATCTATCATAGCAACGCCCAACGGCACCACCACATAAAAATACTTGGACATGATGTTGGAAAGTTTAATCAGTTCTTCTATAAAGCCGGCGTATTCGCTGGTTTGTATTTTTAGGAGTTCGTTGGTTTGTTTTTCGGCTTGATCTTTCAGGAAAGATATATATTCGGAAATATCCAATTGCCGCGATTGCATGACAATCTGCGCGGTATAATCCAGCGAATTTATAAAATCCTGAAAACGGTTTATAACGGCCTGCTGTTCGTCTTCCGATTTTAAGGCGAAATTAATGGAAGACACCATTAAAACCATTCTTAAACTACCGCCTTTTAACACGGCGATATTTTCTTTGATGTCCTGAATATCTATTAATTGATGGGTTGATCCTTCCATATAACACGATGCTAATATACGAATTTGTACGAATGATACGAATAATTTATTCGAACTTTAATTAGTATCATTCGCATGTCATTTGTTGATTGGCATCGCACTTACTTTTTCTTCCACAAATACAATTGCGGTCTCATGGCAAAGCCGATCATATTCACGATATATTTGGGCGCGGGTGTATCTTTTATTTTTCCAAAAGCCAAAAACAGGGTTAGAGTTAATACCGGCACTGAAACCATTATAGCGAACGCTGTGGTTAAGAGCGAGAAAGAAATAAAAGCGATCACTCCGCCCGCGGCTACATAACCGAACTGTTTCAATGTTAACGGGCCGACTATTTTATCTTCGCTCTCTATGAATTGTGGAACTTGGAATTGCATAGACGATGCTAATTTACGAATTTATGCGAATAATACGAATGGGTTTCAAATATTTATTTCTGAAATTTACCAATAAACCAAGTTTCATATCCGTATCCTAAAAAGTATACCAGTTATTTTGTAGGAAAGTTCTTTGTGAATTATTTTATTCGTATCTTTATTTGTTTCATTCGTATTCATTTGTATATTAGCATCGTGTTTATGTTTATGCGCTAAAAAATCCATTATAACCATTTTTTTTCTTGGTATTTCTTAAATCAACCACATTTTTATTGGGAATATGCCAATTGGCCGGACGAGCGGGGGGCGGGCTTTGATTCTGGGGCGGCGATATTGGCCGGGGCGCTTGATACGAATCGTTTCTAGGGCGATTGTTTTCCTGGGCTTTCAATTTCTCCAGCAATTCCCTTCTCTTTCTTTCAGCATCATTGTTTTGAGTATTGGAAATTGCCGGCCCACCGTAATCTTGATGAAGGCGGGGGGTTTGATTGGTGTTTGGTACTTGGTAATTTGTATTTTGTTTTGCGGCATTTTGATTCGCATTTATATTTGTATCATTCGCGCTCATTCGTTGATTGGCATCGTGTTTAAGTCCGTGCACCTGCATCAAACTTTCTTTGACCGGCTGAAAAATCGCTTGGTTAATATCTTGAGCAATCATTTGCGCCGTTTGCAAATCAATCTTTAGTTCATTTCGCAAAGACAAAATAAAATTATTTATTGGTAACTCGCCCAGAAATATCAACCCGATTATTCGGGCGGTTGCGCTGATACTGGCTTCTGGTAGATGATATTCCTCTTTGATCAAATTCCAAATACTTCCGGCGGTCTCTTCAGCCAACATGGACTCTTGCAAGTCCGCCGGCAGTTGATAGAAAACGGTAAATCTCCGCCGCACCAGCG
>ERZ1292629.282-Hain-H43-01um-R1-282-length-54589-cov-16_pt1 | contig 54589 bp, 52 predicted proteins | sample MGYA00564399_ERZ1292629 | MGnify/ENA primary metagenome ERZ1292629 (study PRJEB36523, sample SAMEA6512636) | groundwater metagenome | collected 2019-01-08 | study: AquaDiva: Metagenomics assemblies of 32 groundwater samples
TTGTGACTCCATTAGAAATAACTGTGTCTGCATGGGCAAAATCAAATAATTTAACTAATAGTGGTTCTATTGTTTCTAAGTATCAACCCGCCACTGGAAAAAATGGATTTGTGATACAGCAGTCAGCTGGAAATATGCTGGCTCTTGTTGGCGACTCAACGGGTAAAAGTATTGTAACCCTAACTGGCGCTTCTGATTTAAATTGGAACCTATGGACAATGACTTTCAAAAACCAAGTAATTACTTTCTATAAAAATGGTGTGGAAAAAGGCACTGCAAATTGGGTTGGAGGAATAGATTCATTATCAAATCATCTTTTTATTGGGGCGGCATATCGCACTGACACCACGGTAAGAAGTGGGTTTGACGGTTCTATTGATGATGTAAAAATTTATAGCCGATCGTTATCTGCAGCAGAAGTTCTTGGACTTTATGAGAGTTATCCCCCTTTAGCAACAAAGACAACAAAATCTAATTTAGCAAGCCTATTAGAAAATATTATTAAATCTACGGTAATATTTCTGGCTTCTATTACTACAGCAATTCAAGAAATTATAAAGTTTATTTTTAGCATTTTTATTAAATAATATGCATAAAAAAACGGCTTTGCTGGTTTTAGCAAAGCCGTTTTGTTGTCACGCTGCGCAACTTATTTACTTTTCCCTCGTTTGTAATTATAATAGAATAATGTAATTTAATAATTATGATAGATACAAATCCTAAAAAAATAGAAGAGATATTAAGCAGGGGAGTGGAAGAGATTTTTGAAAGGGAAAGTTTGCTTAAAAAATTGCAATCTGGAAAACAATTGAGGATAAAATTTGGTATTGACCCTACTGGTCCTAAAATACATATAGGCAGAGCTTTTCAGTTTTGGAAACTAAGAGATTTTCAGGACTTGGGCCATAAAATTGTTTTAATTATTGGAGACTTTACTGCTCAAATAGGAGATGCTTCAGATAAACAGGCGATGAGAAAACCTTTGACAGAAAAAGAGATAAAAGAAAACTTGAAAAATTATTTATTTCAAATTGACAAAATTTTAGATATAAAAAAAGTTGAAGTTCGTTATAATGGCGAGTGGTTTAAAAAAATGAAAGTAATAGATTTTGTAAATTTGCAAATGATTTTTACCGCTCAGCAGATAATTCAAAGGAGAAATTTTAAAGAAAGGTGGGACGAAGCAAAACCAATTGGCTTGCATGAATTAGACTATCCTTTATTTCAGGGATATGATTCTGCGGCAGTGAAATCTGACGTTGAAATTGGAGGGTCAGATCAGCTTTTTAATCTGCAAGCAGGCAGAGAAATACAAAAGTTTTTTAAACAAAAACAGCAAGATATAATGACGTCTAAGATGCTTAACGGGCTTGACGGCAGGAAGATGTCTACAAGTTGGGGCAATATAATAACAATTATTGATGAGCCAAACGATATGTTTGGCAAAGTAATGTCAATGAAAGATGAATTGATTGATGAGTATTTTGAATTAGCTGCAAGGCTTACAAAAGAAGAAATTTTTCAGATTAAAAAAAATTCAGATAATCCAAGGGATATAAAAGCTCGCCTGGCAAAAGAAATTGTAAAAATGTATCACGGCGAAAAGAAATCGCAAAAAGCAGAAGAAGAGTTTAATAAAATTTTCCGCAATAGAGAGCTGCCAACTGATATTCCTGTTTTCAAAACAAATAAAAAACAATATTTTGTTTTAGATTTATTATTTGACGCAAAATTAGCCGCTTCAAAAAATGAGGCAAAAAGATTGGTTGAGGGCGGGGGAGTGGAATTGCAAAACGGAGATAAAAAAGAAAGAATTGCCGATTGGAAAAAAGAAGTAAATTTAGAAAATGGAATGATAATAAAAGTCGGCAGCAGAAAATTTGTAAAAATAAAAATTAAGTAAAGATAAAATGCATAGGTTTTTAGTTAATGAAACATCAAAACATATTGGAGAAAAGGTCAGGGTTGCGGGCTGGGTAAATACCAGGCGCGCTCACGGCAAAATTTTATTCATTGATTTGCGGGACAAAAGCGGAGTTTTGCAGATTGTTTTTTTGCCTTCAAATAAAGAGGTTTATGAATTAGCCGAACAATTAAGGCCTGAATGGGTGATAGAAATTGTCGGGCAAATTGTGAAAAGGCCGGAAAACATGGTAAACCCTAAAATTGAAACCGGGCAGGTGGAGCTTTCGGCAGAAAGTTTAAAAGTTTTATCAAAAGCCGAAACTTTAACATTTTCTATTGACGGCGATGGCTACGACATTTCTGAAGAAACAAGAATGAAATATAGATATTTGGATTTAAGGCGCGAAAGAATGAAAAACAATCTTACTATGCGACATAAAGTAATAAAATTTATCAGAGATTTTTTAGACAAAGAAGGGTTTATAGAAATAGAAACTCCAATGCTCACAAAATCAACGCCAGAAGGCTCTCGGGATTTTATTGTTCCGTCTAGATTGCAACCGGGAAAATTTTATGCGCTTCCGCAATCTCCCCAGCAATATAAACAACTTTTGCAAGTTGCAGGGTTTGAGAGATATTTTCAAATTGCAAGATGCCTTCGTGATGAAGATCAAAGAGGCAACCGCCAATTAGAGCATACGCAATTAGACATAGAAATGAGTTTTGTGGAACAAGAAGATGTGATGAATTTAATTGAAAGGCTGCTTATTATGATTGTTAAAACTTTTTATCCCGATAAAAAAATTCAAGAACTTCCGTTTCCAAAAATTACTTATAAAGAAGCGATGGAAAAATATAATTCCGATAAACCCGATTTAAGAAAAGATAAAAAAGACCAAAATCTTTTGGCTTTTTGCTGGGTTATTGACTTCCCGTTTTTTGAGAAAAATGACGAAAATAAATGGACTTTTACGCACAATCCTTTTTCAGCTCCGCAACCAAAATTTATGGAAAATTTATTGGATAAAAAAAATATAGAAGAAATTTTAACCGCCCAGTATGATATTGTTTTAAACGGCGTGGAGGCAGGCGGTGGAAGCATAAGAAATCATAGCCCAGAGGCGCTGGAAAAAGTTTTTGAAATAATGGGATATAAAAAAGAGGAAATAAAAGAAAAATTCGGACATATGTTAGATGCTTTCAGCTTTGGAGCTCCTCCTCATGGCGGGATTGCTTTAGGATTAGACAGGGACTTATCAATTTTACAAAACGAGCCAGACATTAGAGAGGTTATTGCTTTTCCAAAAACCGGAGACGGCAGAGATTTAATGATGTCCTCGCCTTCAGAAGTTACAAAAAAACAGTTAGAAGAACTTCATATAAAAATAAGCTCTGCTAAATTAGAAAAAATTAGTCCAATTAAAAAAGAAACAAAAAAACCCTTCAACAAAGTTCAGGGCAAGATAAAAAAATGAATTACCACGAGATACTCAAAGCCATTGTTTTCTGTTTTATTATTTTTATATTTGTTGGATTTTTTTGGATATTTACACAAATTTTTTCCAATAATTTAGAGCAGTTTTTTTTGTGGAAAACAGCTTATAGCAACCAATCCTTGTTGGCCAGTATTATAAATAATGTTTCTAATCCAGAAATTTTATTTCCGGCCCGCAATTGGCAAATAAAAGATTTGGAAATCGATGCGCCTTCAGCAATCTCTGTTAATATTACTGATAACGGCAGTCAAGCAAAAATTCTTTTTGAAAAAAACTCGGGCAAAAAACTGCCGATTGCCAGCTTAACAAAATTAATGACAGCTGTAATCTCAATAGAAAATTATAATTCTTCGCAAGAGGTAAAAATAAGCAAAAAAGCCGCAGCGCAAGGAGGACTTTTCAAGGCAGGAGAAACATTTTCAACAGACACTCTTGTGCAAGCTATGTTAATTGGATCAGACAATAGCGCAGCTTACGCGCTTTCGGAAGTAATGGACAAAGAAAAATTTGTTGGCCTAATGAATGCTATGGCAGAAAAATTTGAGCTTTTAAACACTTATTATTCAGACCCAGTTGGTTCTGATACAAATAATTATTCAACTGCTGAAGATTTAGCAAAGTTAACTAAAAAGTTATTAGAAGATTATCCATTGATTTTTCAAATTACAACAAATCAAGAATTTCAAGTAAATAATTTGGACGGCACTTTTCATCATAAAGTTATAAGCACAAACCAACTGCTTGATAATTCTTTTGTTGATTGGTCAAATAAAATTGTAGGCAGTAAAACAGGCACAAATGAAGAGGCGGGGGAGTGTTTAATTTTAATTTTAAAAGCTTCAAATAACAAAGGATATTTAATTAATGTTATTTTAAATTCTAAAGACAGGTTTACAGAAATAAAAAAAATAATTGATTGGACAAACGCCGCTTATGAATGGCGAATTTAAAAAATAAAAATGACACAACTTGCTTTCAACGTTATAAAAGTTTTAGTAATATCATCATTAGCCTCTATTGTAGCCGTAATTTGGTGCCCGCTGCTTACTCATTTTTTATATAAATACAGATTTTGGAAAAAAGAGGCAAGAATTAAGGCAATTAGTGGTGAAGACGCTGTAATTTTTAATAAATTGCATAAAGAAAGGGAAACAAGGGTTCCGCGCATGGGCGGGCTTTTAATTTGGATCACCACTATATTTATTATTTTTTTATTTTATGCCCTTTCTTTAATTTTTCCTGATTCCTTTTTTTCTCAATTTAACTTTTTGTCTAGGTCACAAACATGGCTTCCTCTTTTTACATTGGTGGCGGCTTCTTTGCTTGGCCTTGTTGACGACGTTTTGCAAGTTTTTGGAAAAGGAAAATATATAGCCGGAGGGCTTTCTTTTAAAAAACGGCTATTTCTTGTAATTCTTATTGGGTTAATTGCCGGCTGGTGGTTTTTTGCAAAATTAGGATGGGATTACATTCATATTCCTCTTTTAGGAAATTTTCCAATTGGCATTTGGTATATTCCATTGTTTGTATTTGTTACAGTTGCAACATGGTCTGGAGGAATTATTGATGGGTTAGATGGATTAGCCGGCGGAGCTTTTGCCTCAATGTTTGGCGCCTTTACAATTATTGCTTTTTCTCAAGGCAAGGTTGATCTAGCCACTTTTTGCGCTGTAATTGCTGGCACATTATTAGCTTTTTTGTGGTTTAATATTCCCCCAGCCAGATTTTATATGGGAGAAACTGGAATTTTAGGCCTTACTGTAGTTTTATCGGTAGTCAGTTTTTTAACAGATTCTATATTTGTTTTGCCAATTATAGGCGGACTTTTAGTATTAGAAACAGGATCTGTAATAATACAGCTTTTATCAAAAAAATTCAGAAAGAAAAAAGTTTTTCTTTCAACGCCAATTCATCATCATTTTGAGGCAATCGGCTGGCCCGCTTATAAAATTACAATGCGGTTTTGGGTTATTGGCATAGGTCTTGCAATAATTGGCATAGCTATACGTTTGCTTGGTTGACAGATTTTATAATTTAGATAGACTAAAAAGCGGACATGAAATCCCAAAATAAAACAAAATTTCTCATATTTGTTGTAATTATTTTTGCAGCTATTTTCGGTTTCGTATTTGTTTCTTCTGCAGAAACAAGTTATTTGAGTTGTTATAATAATAATGTTTATTGGTTTAATAGTTATGGCCAGCCGCAAAATCTGTATCAAGATTGCGGAACAAATTATTGTAATAATTTCGGCGCTAATTATTGTTCTGGAGCCGGAGTTTTTCATGACAGAACCTGTTATATAAAAGGCTGTTCCTTCAATGCCTGCCAGAACGCCAGCTATACAGACACAGAATTAGTAAAAATTTGCAGTTCAAACCAAGCTTGCCAATCGGGAAATTGCGTTATTATTCAGCCAGTTTATAATCCACCCTCTCAATATCCACCGCAAACTCCGCCACAAACTCAAGACCAGAATCAGAATCAAGCGGATGCTTTATCTGTATCTATGTTTATATCCAAAGAAGCTCAAAATTTACAGTGGGAGAAAAATTTAAGTTTAGCGTCTGGCGATAAGGTTTATTTTATGGCAGTTGTCAAAAATAATTCAGTGTCTCCAATAACAAACATTATTTTTAAGGCTGATATTCCCTCAGAAATAACTAATTTGGATAATATTAAAGTTGATAATATTTTAAGAATAGGGGATAATCTTTCTGGGTTAAATTTAAGCGCAATTCAGCCGTATATAGCAAAAATTATTACATTTGACGGAAAAACCCAAACAATAAACATTCAAAGCCAGAAACAAGTTACAGTTAATGCCTCGTCAGGAAAAATTAGCAATTCAGATTCCAGTTCAGTAAGCTTTGGAGCTGTTTTAGGATCTTCAACAAATTCTGTCTCAAAGCCGTCTTTAGCGGCTACAATAGTGAATTTTTTCAAAGAATGGTATTTATGGATTTTAGTGGCAATTGTAGCAATTTTTATATTTATTGTTATATTCAGGCGGCTTTCGTCTGATAAATAACAAATAAATAACAAATTTTAAAAAACATGAAAACTGTCCCGGCATGGCGGGACAGTTTGATTTTAAGCCAATTTATGTTATAATTTAAAGAGAATTATGAATAAAAATTCTACAAATTTTGAATTTGTTTCTTATGAATTTGAACCTGAACAAAAAAGGATTTTTTTTAATTACAAGCAGGAATTTAAAGATAAGAACCCTATTTTATTCACAGAAACCATAATCTTGCCGCAAATACCCGATTTAAATGGAATACCGCCCAATCTTTTGAATAAAATTTTAGAAGGTTTGCACTTAATATTGGGGATTAGTTATTATAAGTTTTATTGCGCGACAAAAATAAAAATTCGTTATACGCTGTCTAAAAAAGAGGCTGATTTTTGGAATACAATTTATAGGCAGGGTTTGGGAGAATTTTATTTTAGAAATAAAATAAATCCTAATAAATCGCCAAAATTTTCTTTTGATAAAAAAACAAAATATCAAATATTTTCCTTGCCAAAGAATAACAAATGCTTAGTTGCTTTGTCTGGCGGCAAAGATTCAATTGTGGCAGCTGAATTATTAAAAGAGCAGGGGATTGATGTAACTGCTTTCTTTGTAGAAACGCAAAAAGATACTGATTTGCCAGATAACATTGCCAAAAAAATGGGCGTTAACCTTTTTAAAATTAAGCGTTTTTTAGACAGTAAAATATTTGATAAGCACGATTATGACGGCCACATACCAATATCTGCTATATATGGTTTTTTAGGTATTTTATACGCAGCGCTTTATAAATATTCTTATTTTGTTGTTGCAAATGAATACAGCAGTAATTTTGGCAACATAAAATACAAGGGAGAAATAGTAAATCATCAATGGTCAAAGTCATCTGAATTTGAAAGTTTGTTTTCAGATTATGTATATAATTTTATTACTCCAGATGTTAAATATTTTTCATTATTAAGGCCATTTTACGAAATAAGAATAGCAGAAATGTTTTTAAAATATAAAAAATACTTTTCTTATTTTTCTAGTTGCAATAAAAATTTTAAGGTTGAAGAGGTAAAGAAAACAGAAGGGCTTTGGTGTGGAGAGTGTCCAAAATGTGTTTTCGCTTTTACTTTATTATCGGCCTTTTTACAAAAAGAAGAACTTTTGAGTGTTTTTAAAAAAAATCTGTATCAGGATAAAAATCTTTTGTCTTTATTTAAAGATATTTTAGGTTTAGGAAAAATGAAGCCGTTTGACTGTGTAGGCACATTTGAAGAATCAAAAGCTACTTTCAAGTTGGGAAGTAAAAAGTTTAAAACTGATTTGATAGTGAAAGAGCTCCTGCATAAAATAAAAATTAAAGAAAGTGAAATAAAAAAATTATATGCAACGCGCAAAAGCCTTAATATTCCCAGCCAATTCAGATTTTCTGGCATGAAAAATGTTTTAATTTTAGGCTATGGAAAAGAGGGGAAAATTTCTAAAAAATATTTAGAAAATAATTTTCCAAATTTAAAAATCGGAATTGCCGACGAAAAGTTAGGTAAAAAATATCTTGAAAAACAGAAAAAATTTGATATTGCTATTAAAACCCCTGGAATTAAAAAAAATTTAGTCAAAATTCCATATACAACGGCAACTAATATTTTTTTCTCAAGAATTAAAAATAAAACTATTGGTGTCACTGGTAGCAAGGGCAAAAGCACAACAGCTTCCTTAATTTACGCAATTTTAAAAGAAGCTGGAAAAAATGTAAAGCTTTTGGGCAACATTGGAAATCCAATGCTTGAAATTTTTTTACAGCCAATAAATGAAGACGAAATTTTTGTTTTAGAGCTTTCAAGCTATCAATTAGACGATATTGATTTTTCGCCAAATATCGCAGTTTTGACTAATTTGTTTCCAGAACATATGGATTACCATTCGGGTATTGAAAATTATTACGAAGCTAAAAAAAATATAATCAATTTTCAAAACAAAAAAGATTTGTTTATTTATAATCAAAAAAATAAAGAGTTGAAAAAGTGGGCAAGCAGTTGCATGGCAAAAGCAGTTCCTTATACCAGCGAAATATTATTAGATAAATCAGATATTCCTTTATTGGGGGAACATAATATTGAAAATATGAGAGCTGCTATTACTGTTGCTAAAGAGTTTAATGTTTCTGACGAAACAATTAAAAAGGCAATTAAAAATTTTAAATCCCTTCCTCATAGATTAGAATTTATAGGAGAATTTAAAGGAATTAAATTTTATGACGATGCAATTTCTACAACCCCAGAATCAACAATAATGGCTATAAAGTCGTTGAAAAACATTGATACAATTTTTCTTGGCGGAGAGGATAGGGGATATGATTTTTTACACTTGGAAAAAACAATAAAAAAATATAAAATAAATAATATTGTGCTTTTCCCAGAGAGCGGTAAAAGAATGAAATTGAAAAGTTTAAATATTTTAAGGGTAAAAAGTATGGAAGAAGCGGTTAAATTTGCATATAAACATACAAAAGAGGGAAGGGTGTGTCTTTTATCCTGCGCATCTCCAAGCTATTCTTTATGGAAAAATTTTGAAGAAAAAGGAAACCAGTTTCAGTCAGCCGTAAAAAAATATGCCAAAAAACCATTTTAATTATTATTTGTTTTTTACAGTTATTTCTTTAACTGTTTTTGGCGTTTTATTTTTATCAACGCTTTCAGCCCCCGCTTCATTTAGGGTGTTTGGCGTAACTAATTATTATTTTTTCCATCAATTGGCCGCCATAGCAGTTGGTTTGATTTTAGGAGCTGTCGCATTTAAAACTCCTCTTCATATTTTAAAAAAATGGGCGCCAATTCTGATTTTTATAAATTTAGCGCTTTTGATTGCTGTTTTTATACCGGGCATAGGATCTAAGTTTTGGGGGGCAAAACGTTGGATAAATATAGGAATTATCACTTTACAGCCTTCAGAATTATTGAAAATCACAACTATTTTGTATGTTTCTGCTTGGCTGTCTAATAAATCTTTGGGAAATTCAAAAAAAGACCGAGCATTTTCAATAAAAAAAGGTTATTATGAATTAATCCACATATTTGTTCCTTTTGCGATATTTTTAATTGCAATATCGGCAATAATGGTTTTTCAAAAAGATATTACCACGCTGGGAATTATCAATCTTACATTGCTTTCAATTTATTTTTCAGCAAAAACTCCTTTTTGGCACACATTATTAATAATCGCTGGAGGCATAGGCACATTATTGTTTTTTATCAAACTTGAACCGTATAGAATGGCCAGACTGACAACTTTTTTTCATCCAGAAACAGACCCCCTAGGAAAGGGGCTTCAAATAAAACAATCTTTAATTGCATTAGGTTCCGGCGGATTTTTTGGAAAAGGGCTTGGCATGTCCAGCCAAAAGTTTGGATTTTTGCCGCAATCAATGTCTGATTCTATTTTTGCCATATTGGGCGAAGAAACCGGCATTTTGGGTTGTATTATTTTAATTATTATTTTTTTATTTTTTCTGTATTTAGGATTAAAAATTGCCAGGTCGTCAACCGATAAATTTTCAAAATTAACAGCCATAGGAATTACTTCTTGGATAATGATTCAAACATTTATAAGCATAGGTTCTGCTGCGGGGGTTATTCCATTAGGCGGCATTCCTTTGCCATTTTTCAGCTACGGCGGCTCGCATATATTTGTTGAGTTAACCAGCATGGGAATTTTATTAAACATATCAAAAAATACTTAACATGATGCCAATAATGCGAATGGTATGCGAATGACGCGAATGTTGCGAATAAAATTTTTAAAAAAATGAGTTTTTCTTCTATAAATTATATTGTTTGGTTAATTTTCGCCAAAAGTTTTTGAGGCCAAAAAGAGTTTTAAATAGCAAAGCTGATATTGCGTGATTTGCATAATTGGCATATCATTAGCATTATTTGCATCATGTATTATGAAAATAGTTTTTACAGGCGGCGGCACTGGGGGGCACATTTTTCCCATAATCGCCATCGCAAGAGAAATTAGGCGGATATATTCTAAAAAAGATTTAGAGTTTTATTATATTGGGCCGAAAGACGAACTAAATTTAATTTTATTATCACAGGAAGATTTTAAAATAAAGACAATAATATCTGGGAAAATCAGGAGATATTTTTCTTTCCAAAATTTTATAGATATTTTACTTAAAATTCCTTTTGGCTTTTTGCAAAGCTTATTTTTTATTTTAATAATAAAACCAGATTTGGTTTTTAGCAAAGGGGGATCGGGCTCAATTTCTGTGGCTTTGGGGGCTAAAATTCTAGGAATACCGTTGTTTTTGCACGAATCAGACATTTCGCCAGGATTATCTAATAGAATTGCTTCAAGGTGGGCGAAGAAAATTTTTACATCTTTTCCTAAAACCGAATATTTTAGTTTAGATAAAACAATCTTAACAGGAAATCCAATAAGAAAAGAATTATTAGAAGGAGACAGTAAAAGAGCGGGGGAGTTGTTTGATTTAACTTTTCAAAAACCAATAGTTTTATTCTTAGGAGGCTCGCAAGGGGCTGAAGCAATTAACGATTTTGTCATAAGAATTTTCAACGAACTTTTAAAAGATTTTGAGTTAATACATATCTGCGGCAGAGATAAATTAAAGGAAACCGAGGCAGAATCAGAAGTGGTAATTAATGAAGACTTAAAAAAATATTATCATCCTTTAGCATTTTTAGACGAGGAAAAACTAAAGCACGCTTATAGGGCGGCAGATTTCATAATTTCCCGTTCTGGTTCTGGTTTTATTTTTGAGATAGCGGCCTTGGGCAAGCCCAGTATTTTAATTCCTTTACCTTCGGCCGCGGCTAACCATCAGGCAAAAAATGCTTACGCATATTCTGAAACTGGAGCCACGTTAGTTATAGAGCAGGATAATTTAACCCCTAATTTCTTTTTAGAAAAATTCCGTTCCTTGTTTTTACATCCAGAAAAACTAGAAGAAATGAAAGAAAAGGCATTAAAATTTTCAAAGCCTTTTGCCGCAAAAGCTATTGCCAGGGAAATTTTAGAGTTTTTTATGATACAATAAATTAAGATTTTAAATGCCAGCAAAAAAAATACTAAAATCAATAAGGGTAAGATTTGCGCCTTCGCCAACAGGGCCTTTACATGTGGGAGGAGCAAGAACTGCTTTGTTTAATTATTTGTTTGCTAAAAAAAATAACGGCAGATTTGTGTTGCGCATAGAAGACACGGATTTGGAAAGATCTGAATTAAAATGGACGCAAGAAATATTAGAAGAATTAAAATGGCTTGGAATTGAGTGGGATGAAGGGCCAGATATTGATGGAAAATTCGGGCCATATAAGCAATCACAAAGAATAGAAATATATGAAAAATATTTAAAAAAACTGATGGCAGAAAACAAGGCATATTATTGTTTCTGTTCTGAAGAAGAGCTGGAAGAAAAACGGCAAGACCAGATGAGCAGGGGAGTGGCGCCAAAATATGACGGCAAGTGCTCTCGTTTAGATGAAGAAATTACGCAAAAAAATTTAGCAGAGGGCAAGCCTTCGGTTATAAGATTTAGGGTAGCAGATAAAAAAGTTAAATTTAAAGATTTAATAAGGCAAGATGTTGAATTTGATATGGGCTTGATGGGGGATATTGTAATTGCCAAAAATACAAGCGCTCCTTTATACCATTTTGCAGTTGTGGTTGATGATTTTGAAATGGAAATAAGCCATGTTATCAGAGGAGAAGAGCATTTATCAAATACTTCAAGGCAAATTCTGCTGCAAGAGGCATTGGATTTTGAAAAATTAGAATATGCCCATTTGCCCCTAATGCTGAATCCAGACAGAAGCAAGCTTTCAAAACGCAAAGGAGACGTTGCATTAAAAGATTATCATGATCAGGGATATTTGCCAGAGGCATTAACAAACTTCATGGCGCTTTTAGGCTGGAATCCCGGCACTGAAGAAGAAATTTTTTCACTGCAAGAGCTGGCAAAAGAATTTTCAATAGAAAAAGCGCAAAAAGGCGGAGCTGTTTTTAATATTCAAAGATTAGATTTTATAAATGGTTTTTACATCCGTGAAAAGCCGGTTGAAAAGCTCGCCGAACTTTGCAAGCCCTATCTTAAAGATGCAGGGCTTTTAGTGGCAGGCCAAGTTTCAGAGAATAAATTCGAAAAAATTATTGAGGTTTCAAGGACCAGAATGAAAAAATTATCAGACATCGTAGAACTATCTGATTTTTTCTTCATAGACAAATTAAATTTTGATAAAAATTTATTAAAATGGGACAATATGCAAGACAACGATGTTAAAGAGGCGCTTTTATTGTGCGACATAATTCTATCAGAATTGAAAGGATGGGATATTAATAAAATAGAGGAAGCGCTAATGGGCGAGGCAGTAATGTTTAATAATAAAAAAGGATATCCTGAAAAAAACAGGGGATTTTTATTGTGGCCGTTGCGTGTTGCCTTGTCTGGAAAACAGGCGTCTGCCGGTCCGTTTGAAATTGCAGATATACTCGGCCGCGAAAAAACTTCAAAGAGAATTAATGATGCAATTAAAATATTAAACACATAAAATATGGAAAAAAGTGTAATTATAAAAAATATTTCAATAGTAGTTATTATTTTAACAGCTGTTTTTTTGAGCCAACAGCCATATTTTAAGAAAACCAGCAAAGATCTTTATAATAAAGCCGTAACTCAAATCGGGCCATATTGGTCAAATGCCGAAAACTGGGCTAAATCAAACATATATCCTAAAATAGGCGATGTTTATTCTAAAGCCTCCTCTGAGGCTCAAGATAGGGGAGAGGGCATAAAAAACGAGCTTACCTTGCAAAAAGAAAAAGTTTCAGAAAATTTTGGAGAAAAAATAAAAAATTATTTTTCTGGAATAGTGGATAGCGTATTTAATCCTTCTAAAAATGCATCTCAAAATGCATCTCAGCAAAATTGCCCGCAAAGCTGTCCTGCCGCCAAATGAGTTTTTTAAGTATTGACATGGTTGTAGGGGCAGATTATTATGAATATACACAATGTCGCAAAATGTTGGTAAACCGTCATTCAGCTTATAAAAGCTAAATGACGGTTTACCAAGCCCAGATTTTACAACAATATATGTGTGTCGCAAAATCTGGGCGCAAAATTATTTATGAACAAATCAAACACTCCTTTAATAAAACACATAAATGATTTTTTGGATTATTGCGAAGTAGAAAAAGGATTGCGCAACAATACTCAAAATAATTATGAAAAATATTTAAATAAATTTTTTGGCTGGTTGAGAAATAAGAATTTAGATGCCCTGCTTCCCCATCAATTGGCTCCAGAGCATATTTGGGACTACCGATTATACCTTTCCCGCTATCAAAACCCAAAAAGCGGTAAAACCCTTAAAAAGACCACCCAAAACTACTATTTAATCGCTTTAAGAGCCTTTTTAGCCTATTTTGTGGCAAAAGACATACTTTCCCTGCCCCCTGGCAAAGTAACGCTTCCTAAGGCAGATAAAAGCGTAAAAACCGTTAAATTTCTGACTTTAGAGCAGGTTGAAAAGCTTTTAACAGTCGTAGAACCTAAAGACGAGGCGGGAATAAGAAATAGGGCTATTTTAGAGACATTTTTTTCTACCGGGCTGAGAATTGCCGAACTTGTGTCTCTTAATATTGACCAATTCGCAAACATAAAAAATAAAAAAGATTTTGAACTGGGCGTAATTGGAAAAGGGGGAAACCCCAGGACAGTTTACTTTTCAGAAAGAGCTTTGGGTTGGATTAAAAAATATCTTGAAGCTCGCAAAGATATGGAAAAGCCGTTGTTTGTGTCAGCCAGCGTAAAAAAGGGCGCAGATAGCCGCCTCACAGCCCGTTCCATAGAAAGAATCGTTAAAAAATATGCAATTTTATCTGGAATTCCGATATTTACAACGCCTCACACATTAAGGCATTCTTATGCAACTGATTTGCTTTCCCAAGGTGTTGATTTGCGCGCAATTCAGGAGTTTTTGGGCCATCGCAGCATAATGACTACTCAAATATATACCCACGTCACTAATAAACGCCTGCGCGACATACACCGCCAATTCCACAGCGGCAAAGACCTTAAAAAGTAACAAAACGCTTGTCGCATAATATAAAGCATGATATTATTAAGGTGTTTTTTAAATTAAGTAATAATTTAAAATTGTATGACAAAAGAAAATTTAAATATTGCATCATTGGTAAATTCTGACGGATGTTTTGATTTGCAATTCCGCAAAGATATAAGGCGCGAAAGAACAAATTCTCCTACATATTATAGGTGGAAAATTCAGTTTGTTATTACTTGTCCCAAAGACAGCATAAAAACGCTTGAAAAAGTTAAAAAAATCTTTGGCTGCGGCAAGGTTGGCGTTAATAAAGGCCAAGCAAGATTTTCTGTTCAAAAAATAGATGATATTACCGGCATTGTTGTGCCATTTTTCAGAAAAAATCAATTAGCCGATAAAAAGAAAAAGGATTTTGAATTATGGCGGAAAGCAGTTGATATTATTTATAAAAATAAAGGCAAATATTTTGCCAGCTGGAAAAAGAATGATCTTCTCTCACTTATAGAAATTCAAAAATCATCAATAAAATATAAAAGCAAACCAAGACAATTAAAATGGATAGAAATGGCTCAACTGCTGGCAAAAACAATTTAAAAATAAAAAATTTAAAAAACAGGGTTAGCCCTGTTTTTTTAGCGCTCTCGCTTCCCTACTCGGCGCCTCTGTATTAATTTGTCGCACAATAAAAAGTTATTTCCCAAAGCGGCGGGAACGTTTGTCAAATTCTTCAAGCGCCTCGTCTAAATCCTGTTCCGTAAAATCTGGCCAAAGTTTTGGAGAGAAATATAATTCTGAATAAGCTGCCTGCCATAAAACAAAGTTTGACATTCTTTTTTCGCCGCCAGCTCTTATTATAAAATCTGGAGCTGGCAAACCAGCAGTTGATAAATAACTTTCAAACAGTTTTTCATCAATTTTTTCAGCAGGTAGTTTGTCTTCAATTATTTTTTTTACAGCCTGCAAAATATCCCACTTGCCGCCATAGCTTATTGCTAAATTTAAATAAAGATTTGAATTTTTTGCTGTTGATTCTTCTGTTATTTTTATGGCTTTTTGCAAAGATTCTGGCAGCCGCTCCCTTTGGCCTATAACCCTTACTCTTGTGCTTTCTTTATTATATTTTTCCAAGTTATCAATTAGGCATTTCTCTAAAAGATTCATTAAATAATCAACTTCTTCTTTTGTTCTGTTCCAGTTTTCTGTTGAAAAACCAAAAGCAGTGAGCACTTTCACTCCTTTATTTTTGCACCATTCTGAAAAATCTAAAAGATTTTCATAGCCCTGTTTATGGCCCTGAAGGCTAACAATGCCTTTTTGTTTTGCCCATCGCCTATTGCCATCGGGAAATAAAACTATGTGTTTTGGTATGTGTTCCATAAAATATTAATGCTTATTTTTGGCTGTTCAATTTCAATTTTTCCTTTATTTTGATAACTTGCCATTATGTAGCCAATTGCAAATGATAATAATATAAGCAAAAAAACAATAGTAATTAATATTATATCATTAAAATGGGCTTTGACAAAATCAGATATCTTTGCTAACATATATTATTAACTAAAATATAAAAAGTAAAAACATATGTCAAAAACTAAACAAGGCGGTTCATCTAAATTAGGAAGGGATTCAGCCGCGCAGAGATTGGGCATTAAAGCCTATGCCGGAGAAAAAGTAAAAACAGGAATGATTATTGTAAGGCAACGGGGCACAAAACTCCTTGCCGGCAAAAATGTAAAAAGAGGATCAGACGACACGTTATTTGCCCTTTGCAACGGCGTTGTCAAGTTTGCCACTAAAAAGAAAAAAATATTTAACGGCTCGCAAAGAATTGTTAAAATTGTAAACGTAATCTCCTCAGAAAAATAAAAGTTTTTATTTCTTTATAGTAGCTTTTATAAACTCTCTAAACAAAGGATGCGGTTTTATAGGCCTAGACTTAAATTCTGGATGAAATTGAGTTGCCACAAAAAATGGATGGTTTTTTATTTCAATAATTTCAACTAAATTTTTTTCAGGATTCAACCCTGCCATTATCATTCCGTTTTTTTCAAGTAAATTTCTATAATCATTATTTACTTCATATCTGTGCCTGTGCCTTTCAGTAATATCTGTTAAACCGTAAGCCCTATGGCTAACGGTTTCTGGCTTTAATTTGCAGTTATAAGCGCCCAGCCTCATTGTTCCGCCATATTTTTTTTCTTTAAGCAGAGTTTTTTGCTCTGGCATTACGTCAATTATTTTGTTTTTTGATTTTGTTTTAAATTCAGCAGATGTGGCGTCTTTTAACGAGCAAGCATTTCTTGCAAATTCTATTACAGCCAATTGCAGCCCTAAACACAAGCCAAAAAACGGAATTTTATTTTTCCTGCAATACTCAATTGCTTTAATTTTGCCCTCTACTCCCCTGTTGCCAAATCCGCCTGGCACGATTATTCCGTCGTATTTTTTTAGTTCTTCAAGGGTTTTTGGATTTTTTTCAAAATTTTCTGAAGATATCCATGTAATATTGGCTTTTCTATTTTGGAAAAATGCGGCGTGCTTTACTGCTTCAATAACTGAAATATACGAATCTAATAATGTAAAATTCCCAGTTTCAAAATATTTTCCAACAATTCCTATTTCAATAAGTTTTGGCGAATTATTTATCATTTTTACCAAATGCTCCCATTCTTTCAAATCGCTTTGCCTGGCTTTTATTCTGAATTTTTTTAAAATTCTGTTTCCTAAGTTTTCTTTTTCAAAATTAACCGGGACCTCGTAAACAGATTTAACATCCGGGGCAGAAATTATATCGTCTTTTTCCACATTGCAGAAATTTGAAACCTTTCTTTTTCTTGGCTCGTCTAATGGAAAAACAGACCTGGCTAAAATCATATCTGGCTGTATTCCAGCTGAATTTAAAGTTCTAACTGCATATTGAGTCGGCTTTGTTTTCATTTCCCCAATCATTTTTGGGACAGGAAAATAACTTACCAAAATAAAAAGAACATCTTTTGGATGTTGTAATTTTAACATTCTGGCGGCTTCCAAAAACAGCATATTCTGGTATTCGCCAACTGTTCCGCCGATTTCAATTAAAACAAAATCTGCCTTAACTTTTTTTCCGGCTCTTTGAATTGTTGCTATTACTTCATTTGGAATATCAGGCACCACTTCAACGCATCTTCCTCCATATTCTAAATTTCTTTCCCTATTTATAACTGTTTGGTAAACCCGCCCGGTTGTTATGTAGTTGTCAGCGTAAATATTTTCGTCTAAAAATCTTTCGTAGTTTCCAACATCCTGGTCGCATTCTATGCCGTCATCAGTCACAAAAACTTCTCCATGTTCTATCGGGTTCATTGTTCCGGCATCCACATTTATATATGGATCAATCTTTATAGCTGTAACCTTAAATCCTTTGCTTTTTAAAATTCTTCCAATAGAGGCAGTAGCTATGCCTTTGCCAATGCCAGACATCACGCCTCCTGCAACGAAAATATAACGAGCCATAAATATTATTATTTTTTTTCTTCTACTACTATTACTCTTATTTCAATTTCCAAATTATGGTCTAAACTAATCTTTACCGGAAATTCTCCGAGCTCTTTTATAGGATTCTCAAGAAGAACCTGCGATTTTTTAATTTCAAAGCCTAATTCCTTTAATTTTTCAGAGATTTTTTGGCTGTTAACTGATTCAAAAAATTGCCCTTCTTCTCCAACTTTTAAAGCAACTATAACTTCCAGATCGTCTAATTTTGAAGCCATTTCCTGCGCTCTATGCAAGTCTTCTTCTGCTTCTTTTTCTATTAATTCTTTTTGGGTTTCCAGCCATTTTAAAGCCTGTTTTGTAGCTATTTTTGCAATGCCTTGAGGTATCAAAAAATTTCTGGCGTGGCCATTTTTAACTTCTTTAACATCATATTTTTTCCCCAAACCTTCAACGTCTTGTAAAAGAATTACTTTCATCTTTATGTTTTTAGTTTTTTTTGTTTTTAGTTTCTATTACTATTTTATATATTACTGTAATGTTTTAATAATTTCAAGGGCTTTGTCTAATTGCGGGTCTTTATCTTGCGAAATATTGTCATCGGTTATTTCTACTTTTATATCGGGGCTTAATCCTATTTCTGAAATTAAACTGCCTTTTGGAGTAAGCCATTTTGCAATGGTAATTTTTAAAAATGAGCCATCTCTTAAATTTTGCACTTCCTGGACAGAACCCTTGCCAAAAGATTTTTCACCAATTAATTTTATATTTCTATTGTCTCTTAATGCCCCTGCTAAAATTTCAGAAGCCGATGCAGATCCCCCATTTATTAAAATAACCATAGGATAATTTGCGAAAGTTGAATTTCCTTTTGTTTTATATTGTATCTGTTCTTTATTTTTGCCAAAATCCTCAATTGTCACAATTTGTCCGCTTTGTAAAAACCAGCCTGCAATATCCTGAGCTACTTCAAGATACCCGCCGGGATTATTTCTTAAATCTAAAACAATTTTTTTAGCAGGGCTTGATAAAATACTTACAGCAAATTTTCTGAAATCAGGCTCTAAAGACTGGTCAAACTGGTAAATGTGGATATAAGCAATATCGCCCTCTTTCCCGCCGGCTCCGCCAGTCGAGGCGAATAATTCCCACTTCACAGAAGGAATTTTTATTGTTTCTCTTATTATACTTATGTCCTTTGGAGCTTTTAAACCCTCTCTAAAAATTGTTAGGGTAACTTTTGTGCCTTTTTGGCCTCTTATTAAACTTACAGCTTCGTCGGTACTCATATTGGACGCATCTTTGCCGTCTATTTTTAAAATTATATCCCCTGCTCTTAGTCCGGCTTTTTGGCCCGGGGTATCTGGCAATGGAGCCACCACAGTAAGCATGTCTTTCTTAATTCCGATTTCTACGCCAATGCCGCTAAATGACCCTGAAAGATTTTGATTAAATATTTTTGCTTGGCCTGGATTAAAAAACGATGTATAGGGATCTCCCAGAGATTTTGCCATTCCATCAATCGCGCCGTAAATTATTTTTTGCGTATCTATTTTTCCGCGGTCTATAAAACTATCGGAAAGTTTGTAATAAGCGTCCCAAAAAAGAGAAAAGTCAAGCTTTTCCGGCGCGCAAACTTTGCATACAACTTGATTTTTACCGACAAAAATTCCAGCAGTAAAAACACCTGCAAGCAATATCACTAACCCTATAAATAAAAAAACTATTTTCTTTTTAGAAATAAGCATATTTAATCTTTATACCAAAGAATGTTCTGCAAAGCAATATAAGGAAAGTTTCAATTGTTATTTAGGAATAGAAGATTAAGGCTGAGTTCGCTTGGCACTTTTTAGTTTGTGGACCCACCGGGAATCGAACCCGGCCCTCATCCATGCCATGGACGCGTAATGCCAATTTACTATGGGCCCTATTATTTTATAGTATAAAATAATTAACGCTAAGTATCAAGTTTTTATAAAAAAAAGCCAAAGTAGGGTCAATACTCTGGCTGGCGGCGATTTGTGTGGGTTTCTGCTCAACGGTTACCCTTGGAAAAAGGTAGAGACCGCCTTCATCGCGCAATAAAGCACGAATAGCCAGCCCAAAATTCTTGCCACAACCATTGCCTTCTCCTTAAAGAACAGCGCTAAAACCCTTAGCGCGGGGACTATTGAGAAACCTCAATAATATTTTATTATATAGTATAAAAATACCATTGTCAAGTCTGGCGCAGTAAAAAAATATCCGCAGTTTTTTTGCTGCGGATGGGGTTAGAAAGGTTCGTCTGCTAAATATAGGAGGGCACTGGCAATAACTTGGGTAATTTCTTCTCTTTCTTCTGTTTGAAAGCGGAGTGATTCCCCAATTTTTATAAGTATGAGTGTTTTTTTTCTAAATCTAAATTTCGTAAATAGCTTTGTTCTTGAGTTCGGTAAAACTTTATCAGTTCCTTCAAACCAAACAGGAACTACTGATGCGTTGGTTTTACGAACTAAAAGAGCAACTCCACCCTTTAAAGTCCTTATCTTTTTGCCAGACTCGCTGTGTAAAAATCTATCTCCGCAGAAAGTTCTTCCGCCCTCTGGGAAAATAATAATTACTCTTCCTGCTTCAAGGGCTTTTTTTATTCGCAAAAAAGACACAGCCTCGTCCCGTTTATTTCCCCGATCAACTGGAATTAAAAACGGCCTTAACCAAAACCAATACCAAGAGTCCCAAAAGTTTTTTTTGTCTGAAACAACTAATGGGCCGTATTTCAAAGGGTTTAACAAATACCCCTTGAAAAACAATGCCACCGCTAAAAATGGGTCTAACATAGAGGGATGATTTGCCACTAAGATTATTTTTTCCTTAAAGTGAGGAAATCTTTCCCAGTGCAAAACCTTTATGTATTTTAACCGTCGCAGCAGTAAAAACGCGGCAGTTAAAATAACCCCAAAAGGATAAATAACCAGAGTTATAGCCACAAGCTCAAGAAATCTTTTTATTCTTTCTTTCATTTTTGCCTCCTTTTTTTCAATGAACGTTATGAGCTAATATACATTATAGTAAAAAAGCTTTCAACCTGTTTATGGCGAAAGCTATGTTATTGAAACGCTTTTTCTTTGCAATTAAAAGTTATTAGAGAAGATTTTTCTCCTCTAAATTGCGCTCTAACTTCAATCCTGTTTTGCTCTTCTATATAGTAAACATTGATTACAATTATTTCTCCGCATTCTAATGGTTTATTTTTTGTGAATTCTGACCCAAACAGATGCTCTGTAAAACAACCCAAATTTTCATAGTGGCATACGTGAATAATACACTGAGGGAATAAGCTTATCAACGAATGCCTTATCATCTTTGCAAAATATGCTAAAAAATGTTCGTGTGTTCCCGACGCGCGACAATCCCCTGCTTGCAAATTCGGCTCTTGCTTTATGCTTTTGTTGTATCCCAGCTTTCTTGCGATAATATCAGCAAATCCAAACGCGCTTTTTGCAGAAGAAGAAACAATAATTGTTTCTTGAAAACTATTAACAAGGGGTTCTATTGCGGCAATGTTTTTACCGATAGTTTCAACTTCGTCGTTCGTAAGACATGGGAAATCGCCAGTATTGCTGTTTTGATTTCGGTCAGAACAAAAAAATATTGCTTGACACAAAAGGCGTCTTGCCATAGCAAACTCCTTTCTTGCAGAAAAAGTTGTTATTAGTAATTAGTAAGTGCTACAAATAAAAATAACATAACCAACAAAAAAAATTCAATAAAATTAAGGTTTAATAAAAATGAAATACAAAAAATCCTCAACACATTACTAAGTTGAGGATATTGCTCTTCCAAAAAAAAGAACCTATTCCTTTTTTTTGGGAACGACAGCAGAAAAAATCTGTTCGTAAATTTCCGGATTTGTCCCAACCACTAAGAGTTCTGTCCTGAGAGTTACCATATCGTACTCCGGCTCATTATTCTTGCCCCCGGCGAGGGAAACAATATGAGCAAATGCCCCCCAATCAATGAGCTTAGCCCTTTTTTTTACGAACCCGCAGATTCCACCAGTCAGTAATCCATGATGGTGATATCTCCATCCTGAACTACCATCATACTGATCGATCCCTACTGCGCGAAAACCTGCGGACTGAAGATTTTGAAGGGTTTCCTTATCAGCTTGATATGTAGCTACATGCTGTGGATTATTTCCTAGTCGGAATTGTTCCCAAGGGATACCTCTGGCAACAGCATCGGCTGTGGTTTTGAAAGCCCCATTTCCAGTAATACCAATATAGAACACTTCCTCGTGAGGCATGTAAACCACCGAGGCACCGATCCTCCAGTTGTGACAGATGGTGAGAATAATCTCAAAAAATGGGAGTCCATCTTGGAAGAACACTGTTCCGTTAATAGGGTCTAATGTCACCCAATATTCTGCTTGCTTAGGAAAGTAAGCAGAAATTCGATCGTTCTCTTTCTCCTCACCCTCAAAAACAATGTCGTCAAACATCGTGTAGAGGTGAATTCCCAGAAAACTTTCCACCAAAAGATCCGCGTCTGTTAGTGCTGAAGGAAAACGATCTCCACTTTTCTGTGTCGGCTGAGAAATTTTGTCACCATTGATGATTGACTGCTGAATACCTTTTGCGAGATCACCCGCAGTAACAAAATGCGGAAGTAAAAACCTAATAGCCCTCTCGAGGCCGATGTTTTTGACTGATTGCCTCATTGTCATTCTCCTAATCTATGAATTCAATTCCATTTTTACTTTTCAAAGAGCGTTCTATCTCCTATAGAAACAGGTTATAGCGACACACTATAACAAACATATATTAGTATATTTTATATATTTGTCAATAGTTTTTTATTAGATTTATCAAATTTGCAGGTTTTTTAGATAAGTTACCTTGTTTTCCGCAAATTTAAGATATTTTTCAGCTATTTGTATTTTTTTTTGCGAATAAAAACACCAAATCTGAATTAAGGCGCTGCGTATTTCATAAATTGCCCTTATGTCTTTTGGAAGAGAGCCATTAAAAATTTCGTATGTTTTATATATTAACTCGGCTTTTTCGTCGTTAAACAAAACCGCAACATCTGTGGCAAGACGGCAAATGATGAAACAAGGGTTTCCTACTCTCCAGCTTTCTTTTGGCGGCAGAACATCTATAAATCCTATTTTATTTTCAAATAAAATTATATTGTCAGAATGGTTATCAATCAGAAATAAAAAATTTTTTGAATCATATTTTTCAAAATAATTATTTTTCTCTGATGTTTTTTTAAGAAAATCAATTATTTCATCGGTTTTTGCTTTTGGCATATAAGAAGATATCATATATAACAAATTTCTATCGCTTTCTAAGTCTTCTTTATGCATATCTTTTAATTTTCTTTTAAATAAATTTTCTGATTTACTTTTTCTTTCATTAGTTAATTTTTTAACTCTTAAAATGGTTTCAGTTGTAATTTTTGTTAAATCTTTTTTGCTTGCCTGTTTTTTTAAAAGAAGATTGGTTAAATTTTTTGAAACATTAATTTTTTTCATTTCAATATAAAAATCTTCAGCTTTAGACAGGTTAGTTAATTTATATTGGTTATTAATAATTTCAACTCCCCTCAAATTTAAATATACATCTGGCGCCATTGCATGGTTCCAGGCAAAATCATCTTCGTAAAAATTTTTTCTGAAATCAAAAAAACCAAAATCGCCGAAAAAATATTTTTCGTATTTATAAACTTTGTAAACCTTATCTCCGTAAAAATATAATTTAGAAACGATTGTTTCTATAATTTTATCGGGCGGGCCATCCAGCCAGCTTATTAAATTTTTATCGAAAGCTTCAATAAGATTCATAATATTATTCATATTATAATATAATATAATATTATATCATAAAAAAAAGCTTTCAACCTGTTTATGGCGAAAGCTATGCTATTGGAATGTTTTTTCTATGCAATTAAAAATTCTTAAGGGCGATTTTTTGCCCCTAAAGCACGCTCTGACTTCAATTGTGTTTTGTTCTTCACAATAATAAATGGAGATTACTATTATTTCTCCGCACTCTAACGGTTCATCTTTTGCAAAATCTAATTCAAATAGATATTCTACAAGATGGTACAAATTTTCGTAGTGGCATACATGTATAACGCACAGGGGCGCTGATGAGTTTATAAGCAAACTCCTTATCATCTTTGCAAAATAACAAAAAAAACGCCTGCGCACTTCTGACCTTGGTTCAATTATGAGCGAATCCTCATAGCGAGGATCTGTCATATAAAATTTTCTTACATCTCCATTTTTTGCGTGTTCTTTGAAGAGAACGCTTGCTATTGTCATATCTTTGACAACTGCTGCCTGCAAAGCCGGCTCTTGGCAAATGCTTTTTTTATAGCCAAGTTTTCTTGCAATAATATCAGCAGACCCAAACGCTCTTGGCGTTGGAGAAGAAACAATAGCCACTTCTTTAAAGCCAACGGTAAGGGGTTCTATTACGGTAGCGCTTTTTTTAATACTTTCAACTCCGTCACTCGTTAGATCTGGAAAATCGCCAGTATAATCGCTCTGACCGTGGCGAAGAAATATCGCTCGGCATAAAAAGCGTCTTGTCATAGAGGCCTCATTTCTTTTTAGAAACGGTTGTATTGTAAAGGTGCAAAAAACGACGGTGCTCTCGCTGGGACTCGAACCCAGAACCAATAGCTTAAAAGGCTACTGCTCTACCAGTTGAGCTACGAGAGCCTTATTTTATAATCCTTCTTTTTTAAGTTTGTTTAACAGTTCTTTCTGCTCTTTTGTTAATTTCTTTGGCGTTGTAATTTTTAATTCAATATACAAATTTCCTTTTCCCCTGCCTCCAAAATGCGGAATTCCTTTTTCAGATATTCTTAAAATTTTTCCTGATTCGGCGCCGGGTGGAACAATTAATAAAATTTTTGCTCCTTGCAATGTTTCAACTTCAATTTCGTCTCCAAGCGCCGCCTGCGAAAAATTAATCTGCAATAAAGTGAATAAATCGTCTCCCCTTCTTTCAAAAACAGGATGTTTTTTTACTAATATTTTTGCATATAAATTTCCTGGTTTGCCTCCTCTTTTTCCCGCCTCCCCTCTTCCTTCAATTTTTATTGCCTGATTTGTATCAGCGCCAGCCGGTATAATTATTTTAATATTGTCTTCTGTTTTTATTCTTCCCTGGCCTTTGCAAACATTGCACGGCTTTTCAGGTATTGTTCCTTCTCCTTGGCATTCAGGACACACGCCAATAGTTGTATAAGAGCCAAAAAATGTTTTTTTAACTTGCTGAACTTGGCCTGTTCCGCGGCAAGAAAAACATTCTTTAATTTTTGTTCCAGGCTCCCCTCCTGTCCCTTGGCACCTGTGGCAAACCACTGTTTTGTGCAAGGTTATATTTTTAACAGTTTCTTTTAAAGTTTCTTCAAGCCCTATTTCTATATCAACCTGAATGTCTTTTCCTTTTTTAACATCTTTTCTGGCTTTTTTTTGCCCGCCAAATCCAAAAAAGTCTTCAAACACATCGCCTAAATCTTCAAAATCAAATTCAAAATTTTGACCCTGATTTCTGTTTCCCCAAGCCCAATTATAATTAAAACCTTGATTTCCTCCTGGCGCGGCTCCATCAAACAGTCTGCCAAATTGGTCATATTGAGCCCTTTTTTCTTTATCCGAAAGCACTTGATAAGCTTCATTTATCTCTTTAAATTTTTTTTCGTCTCCGCCCTTGTCAGGATGATACCTATGAGCCAGTTTATGGAAGGCTTTTTTTATTTCATCTTGCGTGGCGCCTTTTGCCACGCCAAGAATTTCGTAATAATCCATTTTAGAAAATTTTTAATTTCCAATTTTTAATTTTTAAATAATGACTTAATTTCTTAATTTTAAAAAATTATATCATTTAAAAATTATAAAATTACTTCTCAGTGTATTCTCCCTCCTCCGCTTTTGGTTCTTCTCCGTCTTTCGGCTTGTCTTCTTCAACTGGCGGAGTTTGCTGTTTATAAAGTTCTGCCCCAATTTTTTGTATGGCGTCTGACAGCTCCTGTGTTTTGGTTTTAATTTCTTCCATATTATCACCTTTTTGCGATTCTTTCAAGGCATTTATTTTATCCCTTGCCTCGAGAAAGCTTTTAGCGAAGGCGGGTTCTGACGCTCTTGCCTCGTTTTCTTTTAAAGTTTTTTCACAAGTATAAACCAAAGCGTCGGCAATATTTTTTGCTTCAATTAATCCTTGTTTCTTTTTGTCTTCTTCTGCATGAATTTCTGCCTCTTTTTTCATTTTTTCAATTTCATCTTTTGAAAGCCCGGCAGAACCTTCAATTTTAATTGACTGCGATTTTCCAGTAGCCTTGTCTTTTGCTGAAACATTTAATATGCCATTAGCATCAATGTCAAAAGAAACCTCAACTTGCGGCAAACCTCTTGGTGCTGGCGGTATGCCGTCTAAAATAAATTTGCCCAAAGTTTTATTGTCTTGCGCCATTGGCCTCTCGCCCTGCAAAACATGAATTTCAACCTGCGTTTGATTATCGGCTGCGGTTGAAAACACTTGTGTTTTTGCAGTTGGCACAGTTGTATTTTTTGAAATTAAAATTGTATCAACTCCTCCAAAAGTTTCAATACCCAAAGAAAGCGGAGTAACGTCTAACAACAACACGTTTTTACCTGCAGTTCCCGACAAAATTCCTCCTTGTATTGCAGCGCCAATTGCCACAACTTCGTCGGGATTTACTTCTTTATTAGGCTCTTTGCCAAAAAGTTTTTTAACTTCTTCCTGAATTTTTGGCATTCTTGTCTGACCTCCAACCAAAACTATTTCATTAATTTCTGATGCTTTTAACCCAGCTTCTTTTAATGTGCTTTTTACCAGTTCAATAGACTTTTCAATATAGCTGTGAACCATTGATTCTAAATTAGCCCTTGTTAATTTTAAAAGCAAATGTTTTGGTCCCGATTGGTCAGAAGTTACAAACGGCAAATTTATTTCTGTTTCCATACTTGAAGACAGTTCAATTTTTGCTTTTTCTGCTGATTCTTTTATTCTCTGCAAAGCCAAATTGTCTTTTGCTAAGTCAACTCCGTTATCTTTTTTGAATTCAGCAACCACCCAGTCTATAATTTTTTGGTCAAAATCGTCGCCGCCTAAATGAGTGTCGCCTCCGGTTGCTTTTACTTCAATACTGCCCTGCGATTCTTTGTCGTCGCCCTCAGACATAACAATTTCCATAGCGGTAACGTCAAATGTTCCGCCTCCGAAGTCATAAACAACAATTTTTTCGTCTTTCTTTTTATTTAATCCATAAGCCAAAGCCGCGGCTGTTGGCTCGTTAATAACCCTTTTTACATTAAAACCTGCAATTTCGCCTGCAACTTTTGTTGCTTTTCTTTGCGCATCGTCAAAATATGCCGGACAGGTAATAATTGCCTCTGTAATTGTTTCGCCAAGTTTGGCTTCAGCATCTGCTTTTAATTTTTGCAAAATCATTGCCGAAATTTCTGCTGGATTTAACCATTTATCGCCCATTTTTACATCAACTCCGCCGTCAGCTGATTCTCTAATTTCGTAAGGCAATAACTTTTTATCCCTTTGAACTTCTACGTCGGTAAATTTTCTGCCAATTAATCTTTTAACAGAAAAAATTGTGTTGCGCGGATTTGTTACAGCCTGCCTTTTTGCAAGCACGCCAACAACCCGCTCGCCAGATTTTGACATTGCAACAATTGAAGGCGTAGTTCTTGCCCCCTCTTTATTTTCTATAATTTTCGCCTCGCCGCTTTCTACCACCGCCATCGCCGAAAATGTCGTACCTAAATCAATTCCTAAAATTTTACTCATATGATTTATAAGTGAAACGAGTAAATCATTCTGATATTTAGATTAATATATAATTATTCATTATCTAAATAGAAGAATATTCCGTTTCTTTATTTATTATTTATTTTTAATTAATTTTATTATGTTTTTAATTATTGATGTTGCTCTTGACAAGATTATTTATATATGCTATACTTAATATAATACACTTCACTTTTTCCTTTTCCCGAGGAGACCAGCAATGGTGACCTTGCGCGAGTGTGTTAGAATGGTTGTGGTGCAGTTTTCTTTCACCAACCCTGCCGCGATTCCGGAGGTGGTGAAGCGGACAGAGAAGGAGTCGCCTGCGGAGCACAAGGAACGGAAGACCCACTCAAACGGCGTGCTCGTTATTGAGCCAACGCCGGGGTGTGGACTCGTAGAGTTCCCTCTCGGGCTCGAGCAGGCGGGATTCGAATTGGTTGACGCGTCCTACAAAGAGCGCATTGACCCGAAGGATCCCCGGCAGAGACGGACTTATCACATGGTTCGCTTTGTCTTCTGCCGCCGCGAGTCCGCGGAGCTCAGCGACGAATTCCGTTCGGTGCGTGACGAGATTCGCTTCGCTTTACAGAACATGGCTGAAAATGCGATGTGGCGAGTCCGTGTCTTCGACAACCCGTTCTTTTTTAAGGACGAGGAAGTCCAAGACCAACGCGCCTTGAGCGTGAACCTCGCGGCCCGCGATACGATCGTCCAGCCAAATGGCGAACTCATCAAGCGGTGGGAAAAGGATGACCAGGGAAATCGCATTGGCGAAGGGCCTGTGCCCATCGTCCCCAAACGCCAACTGTGCGTCAGGGGTGGCACTGTCCAAATTGTACCGGCGTAGGCTGGAACAACGCTGAGTGATTTTCAGAGCCGTTGTCAACTTTATTGTTTGATAACGGCTTTTTTATTTGAAAGAACTATCTAAAAGTTTATTCTTTAATATCGTTTGTTCCGTCAAAATATCCTTCGGTGGCTTCAACAAAATCTTGTAATTTTTCAACAGCATCTTTCTTGACTGCTTTTTCAATTTCAGAGTTACTCGCGTTTGATTTAGTCCCTTCTGCGGTTGAAAGTGTGATGTGCGGATTTCCCTTCTCGGATTTTTAATTTACAACCAATAATGCATCTACTTTATCACTTGTAACTCTTCCAATAATTTCTAATTGTACTTTTTTACCGACTTCTAATCCCTGTTTTCCATTCTTAGGCCTATATTCAATTGTGGAGTGATGATAAAATTCCTTTGGAAAAACGGGTGGATATTTTTGTTTTAACTTTTCTGGGTCGTCAACAAAAAATGCAGAATAAATAACTGGCCTTTCTACTTTTTCCTTATTTTCATTTTCGTCATTGAATTTTAATGATTCTGCCATATTTTTATTAATATTAAAAGATTTAGCGTTTTTTTATTTTAATAAATTTTTATTTCCAGCCTTGGCCGACAACTTTCCACATTACTTGTTCTTGCGGAACTTGAATTAGATGTTTAAAGCGAAGAATAAAAAATAATTTTTCAAAAATTCTGGGTTTGTTTTAAAAACATTTTCTCCAAAAAATAAATCGCAAACAATCTCACGCAGTTTAAAAATTTCAGAAAGACGATTTTTCCACCTTTTATCGGCAATAGTCAAATCAATTAATTCTATTGCGCGGAAAAAGGACTTATCCATATTTTCTTTATCTTTTTTTTGCCTCAAACTCGAAGCGCGACTAACCTCGCTACCGATATTCGCAAGTTGTTGGCTCAAAGAAAGTTTTTGCCAGCGCTCTGCATCTAAATTTTTACTGACTATATTTTCCATTCTATCAAATTATTAACAATTTTCATTATTTTTTCCTTTACTTCTAAATTTTGAATATCCATTGACCTGTTAATCGATGGCTTTACATTAATCAAAGAGTTGTATTCTAAATAATCATTTTTCGGCCTGTCTAAATAAATGTTTACTCCCCAGAGGTTCTCATTTTTTGACCCATGCTCAAACAACTCCTCACTCTCGTCTGCGTGCAATTCTCCCCCCACCGCCATAATTCCCGTTTCAACATCAACCACTGCTTTTACCATTTCACCATAGCCATCACCGGCGATATTCTTCAACTCATTAAAACTTATTTTTTCTTTTATTATTTTTACTTGCATAATTAATTTTATTTTACATTAATAATTCATTTACTAAATTATTACTTCCATCCCTGGCCGATAACTTTCCACATTACTTGTTCTTGAGGAACCTGAATTAGGCCTTGGGGCGTTTGTTGAGGTATATTTATCTGACCTTTTTTATAATCTAAAGAAAGTTCAAAATAGTTTGCCATTTTTTCGCTTTCAATATAGGCAATTTTATGGTCTTTTTGTATTTGAAAATTATTACCTAATTCCATTTCCGGATTCCAGAGTTTGTCTAATTCCATTTCTTTAACATAGCTTTCAAATAATTCTGTCATTATTTTTGCCAATTCTGCCAGAGCTTCCACAACGGTTTTTACTCCTAAATCCTCCTTTGCTTCTTTTCTGCCAATAAAATATTGGTGCGAATAAAGTTTTTCTGTGAAATAATCAACAATTTTTGTAATTTCCTCATCTTTCATCGGGTTTTTATGGCTTTTCAAAAGCCTTTCTGCCAATCTTCTTATTAAATTATGAGTTCTGTTTACGTTCCCCAAAGCCAAGGGGTGAATCTGCGGATTAGATTCTACAAACTTGTTGAAAATTTTTGTTAAATCTTCGTCGGTTTTAATTCCAAATTTGTTTTTTGCCAAATCAAAGTATGCCATAACATCCTCAACAGAAATTGGAATTTTGCTTTGCGGATTTTGAGGGTCGGCAGGATTAAAAACATTTGCGGTTGACGGGTCAATTGGTGAAAGTTCCGACAAGTCTGTCATTACAATTTCATCAGCTCCCAAAGAAATCATTGAAGCGGCCGAGTGGGCTTTGTACGGAATTAAAACTGAAAATTTATCGCAGTATTCCCTAACCATTGAGACCAATCTCCAAGGAACCATTGTGTCTCCGCCAGTGCTGTACAAAAATAAATCTATACTCTCCACTTTTCCAATTTGCCTAAGTTGCTTGCTAATTATTGGAATAATATCCATAGCAACTCGCGCATTCACCGGCCCTTGCCTGTCACTGGTTATGTAGGTAATAACTTTTGAATTTCTCTGTTCCTCAATTTTTTTTATTAATTCTTTTTTATCCATAAATTTTTGTTTTAATTATTTTGAAATTTTCACTTTTGCGGGACGGATTAGTTTTCCATGCAGGGTGTGGCCACGTTGGACCTCTTCAACTATAATCCCCTCCTTCGCCTCGCCGAAGTCTTTGACGAAGGCGGGTTTTGCCTCTCCAACCCCAACAGATTCCATAGTGTTTGCATCGAAAGGCTTACCTAAGACATCAATTGATTTTATACCTTCCTTCTCTAAAAAATCCACTAACTGCTTTTTTATCTGCAAAAAACCCTCAACCCACTCGTTTTCCCGCGAATTCCCGGTATTCGCGGAATCTTTTGGCACATGTCTCTCTGCCAGACAAATATTATCCAAAATCGGCAAAAGCTTTAAGATTATTTCTTCATTGGCGTATTTTACTAGCTGGCCAATTCTTTCCATTTCCTCTTTTTTGTAGTTTAAAAAATCAGCCCGTTCCCTTTTCCAGCCATTGAGATATTCTTCGCATTTAGCTTTTAAATCTGCTTCGTTATTTTTTACATCATTGTTTTCTTGTGCCATATGTCTAAGATATTTAATATTTCAAATAAATTATCATTTTCAAGCGTTTCCATAAGTTCCTCCATAAATTTTATTTCCTGTTCCATTTCCTGATGCGCCTGTTTAATTTGTTTCTCAATAAAATTATCGAATTCTCTTTGTTGCTCGGCAATTATTTTATCTGTCTCGCTTCGCGAGATCTGGCTTAGCCAGACAAAATATTTATATGCTTTTTTAGTTGGTACTCTGCCAGCTGATGTGTGCGGCTGTTCTATAAATCCATCTTTAGCTAATACCTGCAAATCGTTTCTTATAGTTGCGCAGCAAACATCCAAATCAATAACTTTTTTTAACGCCATAGAGCTCACAGGTTCTGCTGTGGTTATATATTCTTTAATCAAAAAATTTAATAATTTTTCCTGCCTTTCTGTTATCATTATCACTTAAAATTAATGATTGATAACTCATCTTATAAAATTATCAATCGCCTGTCAAGAGTGATAGATTGCCTGAACAAAAAAAATAAGCTCAAAGATAATCCTTGAGCCTTTATGTCTTTTCATTTGTTCCATAACACCATTGTTGTTTGAGTATCGCTCATTCTTTTCAGCAGTTGCTGCTTGACTGCAAAAGATTCTAAACCTAATTCTCTCATTTTTTCTGTTGGTTCAATAAAATCTGAATCTACGGCATTCATATCTTCTTCTAAAATGACTATCTGATCGATTAGATCTGTATCGGCTTGAGTAACTTGAGATATTCTGCGCAGAATTTCTGCTTTTATGCCAGCAATATTAATCGGGTTTCTGCATCTAACCAATTTTTGAAGCAATTCATGGTCGGCAATCTCAGCTAAAAATTTCATCTTGGTTCTCCTTGGGTTGTGTTTTTCAGTATTGGTAATCTAGTTTTCAATGAACAATGAAATAGAGTCGGTGGGACTCGAACCCACACCTCCCAGACCACGTGGCTCCGGGCGCTCTCCCATTGAGCTACGACCCTAATTTTAAATAATATGTTTTTTTAATTAATTTTGCAAGTGCGTAAACAAAAAATCGCCCAAACTTGTAAAAGGACGATTTTTTGTTTATTTATTAGTGGTTTTGCTCTTCTTCTTGCTCTTCGTTGCCGTGATTATGGCCTTCACAGCAATGTCCGTGCATTTTTTCGTGTATTTTACTGTGCATTTTTCCTTCAAATCCGCGCCACCCGCACATAGGGCACATGCCTCTTTTAATCATTAATTTTATTCCAATTGCTATAAATAAAACTCCCCAAAAAATTCCCCAAAATGCTCCATTAAACACCCCTAAAGCATTAAGTAAAATTGCCACGCCGATTGTGATAATTAATATTCCAAAAAACATATTTTTATATATTTATTTTTTCGCTGAACGACCTTTAAAAATTAGTTAATTTTTAACAAATCAACCTCAAAAACCAAAGTTGCGTTTGGCGGAATTACCTCTCCTGCTCCAAATGCTCCATAACCTAGCTCCGGCGGAATTGTTAATTTTCTTTTTTCCCCAATTTTCATTCCTAAAACCCCCATATCCCAGCCTTTAATAACGCGCCCAGCCCCCAATGGAAAAGAAAATGGCTGGCCTCTGTCAATGCTTGAATCAAATTTAGTTCCGTCTGTTAAGGTTCCAACATAATTTACCGTAACATTGTCACCATTTTTTGTTTCTTGGCCGTTTCCCTCTTTTAATATTTCAATTTTCATTCCCTGAATTTGGTAATTGATTTGGTTTTGATTCTGGTCTTGCTGGCCAGTTTGCCTGTTGTCATTTGAATTATTCGCTGGCTTTAAGAAAAGAAAATATGCCCCGCCAATTATAATTATTAATACTATTATTAAAATTATTATTAAAGTTTTTTTATTCATAATTTTGTCGATTATTAATTTTTATATATTATTTTATGTATTATATTACATATCTTAATTTAAGGCAATAAATACATTTCTTGGCCATATCCTCCAACTCCTATAAATTCCGCCTCTCCCTTCAATATTTTCTCAAAAGGATGGCAAGCAAAACATCCGCCAGACCCTTTCGGGCAATTAAATTCCTTTTTTTCTCTCGCAATTTTAATTTTTCTGGCAATTAAAAGCACATCATCATAAGCTTTTCTAGCGTCTGGCAATTTAGCTGAAACCGGCTCGTCATCACGGTCTAAATACCAATAGGCTGCGCCAGAAACCTTTCTTTTTTGAAGATTCTTTAAAAGTAAAAGATATATAGGAAGTTGAAGCGAATTTTCTTTTTCTTCATTTTTGCCGGTTTTAAAATCAATTACACGGATACTATCATCTTCCTCAATATATTCCAACCAATCTATTTTTCCGTTAAGAACAATATTTTCATTTTCAGATAAAAAAAAGTTTGGCGGCATATCATTATTTGCAGGCTTTAATTTTACGGTTTTGTGCAAAAGCGGTCCTGGATTTTTAGCAACTTTTAATATCATATTCTTTCCGCGTTCCTTAGCTTCTTTTTCCTCTTGCTCGTTTTTAAACCCGCCCTGTTTTCCTGCAACTTTTTTCCACTCTTCTTCAAAACTTTCTTCCAATGGTTTTAAAAATCTTTCTTCTGCTTTGTATTTTGTCAGCCCTTCTAATGTTTCGTGCACTGCTATCCCCAAAGAAAGCGAGGGGCTGGTTATGTTTATTTTTCTGCCATGCTCATTTTTATAAACATTATGTAAAAAATAAAGCCTTGGGCATTTTAAAAAATCCCCTATTGAAGAGTGTGAAACCCAAACTGAATTATATTTGTCTTGAGCATTGTATTTATCTTGAGCCATGTTTTTTAAATTTTTAGATTTTTAGCGCTGGGCAAAATCGCAAATGTCGCGGAAGTCGCAATATTGGCACTGCCAGCCAGGAGTTGCCTTAAATTCGCTGTTTTTTATTTTTTCTATTTCTTTAATTATTTTTTCTTTTTGGGAAGCAATTTCTTTTTCTGTCCCCAAAAATGATGCTTTTTTATTTTCTTCCAAATAATAATACGAAAGCTGTTTTGGCTTTATTTTTAACACTTCTTCTGCCGCAATTTGATATATTAAAAGCTGTTCTTTATTTTCAAAATCTAATTTATTTTTTGATGCGCCTGTTTTATAATCAATAATTTCAACGCCATTTTCTAATTCATCTATGCGGTCAATTACTCCAAATAAAGTGTAATCTGCTATCTTTAAATTAAACGGCAGTTCTAATGCTAATGTAGCTTGCCCTGAGCCCGGCGAATGGTCTATTTTTAAAATTTTTGGCTCATCTTTTTCAAATTGCGCATAAAAATCTTTTAATATTTGCTTGCCTAATTTATAGTATTCGTCTTTATTTTTTTTATCAGGATACCATTCATCAATCCAGTTCTTTTCATATAGTTCTATGAGATAATCAAAATTTTTATGTTTCTTTTCTTGTATCAGCTTCTCTGAAAAACCAAATAAATTTTCTTGTTTTATATTATTGTTTCCGTTAATATTTTTCAAAAAACTATACAAAGTGTTGTGCATTGTTTTTCCAAAAGAAAAAACTGCTTTGCCCCGCACAGGAACTTTCATAATAAAGCCAAATTTATATTGCAAAGGGCATTTTTCAAAAGCAGCCAATTGCGAAAAAGAAAAATGCGCAGGCAGATATTCTGGTTTTACTTTTTTCTTTAACTCCGGCGCCGAAATCTTCTCCGCCAATACCCCGTTTTGGGCTTTGAGATTTGGGCTTTGGGATTTTTCACTATATCCCATTTCAACTAAAAAGCGCGATAATTTTTTCTTTCTTTGCCCGCCATAATCATCAGCTGAAGTGAAATAAAGCCCCTTTTTTGCCCTTGTCATTGCCACATAGCAAATTCGCCTTTCCTCCTGCAAATGGACATCTCCCTTTGGCTTTATGTCTTTAATTAATTCATCTGGAAGCTCAATTGGATCTTTTCTTCCAATTGTAGGAAACCTTTTATCAACCATATTCGCCAAAAACACATATTTAAACTCTAATCCTTTTGCTCCGTGGATTGTCATTACTTTTATCATATCTGGTCCCTGTTCTGGATCAAATTCCAGTTTCCCTTCCTCGCCAGATTCCAATTCCATATTAATTTTTTCAACAAAATTTTTTAAAGAAGAGTCTGCGGCTGCCTCTTCAAAACTTTTTATTTTTTTATAGAACTGGTTTAACAAATCAATTTTTTCTTGTTGATTATTATCAATTAAATTTTTTAAATATCCAGAATCTTCCAAAAAGGCGACCAATATTTCTGAAGCTGATTTCTCGCGGGCAGCTAAACTGTGCTTTTTTATTAAGCTTAAAATAAAAGCAACTTTTTCTTGCGTTTTTTTAGAAATGCCTTGCACCAAAGGGAGCTCTTCTAATGTTTCAAAAAGAGATTTTGTTTTTTTATGGCTGTACTGGGTAAGTTTTGCAATGTCTGTGTCTAAAATTTCTAAAAATTCTAAATTTAAAATTCTGTAAACCGCGGCGCTCTCGTGGTAATTGTCTAAAAGCTTAAAATATGAAATAACGTCTAAAACACAGGGTTTTGAATATAGCCCGCGGGAAGCCAAAAATTGATAAGGTAAATTAGCTCTGTCTAATGCTTTAATAAAGGGCACGGCAGAATCATTTGCCCTTACTAAAATAGCAAAATCATTATAATCTGCATCTTTATCTTTTTTTAAAATTTCTAAAATTTTTCTTATTGTTTTGCCAACTTCTTCATCTAATGTTGTTGCATGAATGTGCTCTATGATTCCTTCTTCTTTTATTTCTGCCTGCCTGCCGGTAGGCATGGCAACAAGTTTTTTATCAATTTTATTTACAAATTCTAATCTATCTGGATCGTTTTGCTTTATAAATTTATATGATAAATCCAAAATATTTTGGCTTGACCTGTAATTTTTAATCAAAGAAATTTGTTTAGATGTTTTAAAATCGTTTATAAACTGCACTATATTTGAAAAACTCGCCCCTCGCCACCTATAAATTGCCTGATCGTCGTCGGCGCAGACAGTTAAATTATTTTTTGGTTCAGCCAGCATTTTTACAAGCTCATACTGCGACCAGTTTGTATCTTGAAACTCGTCAACTAAAATATACTTAAACTTTTCCTGATATTTTTTTAAAATTAACTGGCGTTTTTTAAATAACTTTAAACAATAATTTATCAAATCGCCAAAATCCAAAAAACTATTTTCTAAAAGTATCTGCTGATAAATATGATAAGCATTTGCCACCTCTTTTATTCTTTCTATTTCTTCTGTTTCTGGAGCATCGTCTCTTGTTTTTAAATTATCTGCATATTCCAAATAATTTTCAGGATAAATTTCCTGGTCTTTGCAGTGTGAAAAATGGTAAATTAATGCCTGTATAAATTTTGCAGGATTGCCCAAAGCTTTGTAATAGTCTAAGTCAAATCTGTCTAAATTTTGCCTGATTAAAAGCCATGCGTCTGTGGAATTTAAAATTTTAAAATCAGAAGGAAGCCCAATATCTAAAGCGTTTTCGCGTAAAATCCTTTCGCAAAACGAGTGAAATGTTGAAATCCACAAATCAACATAGCCATATTCTAAAAGCCTGTCTACTCTTTCTTCCATTTCAGAAGCTGCTTTTTCGGTAAAAGTTACAGCTAAAATTTCTTCGGGTTTTGCCAGCCCTTTTTCAATTAAATTTACTATTCTTTGAGTAATAACTGTGGTTTTTCCGGTTCCTGCGCCGGCCACAATTAAAAGCGGGCCGTCTTTATGCAAAACAGCCTCTTTTTGTTCGTTATTTAATTCAGACAAATTTAATGCCATATAAAATTGTTATTTCATATTCTCATATTTTTTGCAAATAAAAAAGCCCTATGGTCAGAAAACCAAAGGACTTTGTTGCTTCGCCATGCCGAAGCTTTAGCGAAGGATGGTGCTTTATTCCTCACCTATTCCACTTTGCAAGAACGACCCCTTGACAATATGGTTAGAGTATTATATACTTAATATAGTACATTGTAGTATAGGTGCTTCCCCTGATTTAGGGCCATAGAGAGCCCGTTTTCCTGAAAGGAACAAATCTCATGGCTACTTACCGTTACTTCGTCGGTCCGGTCAACGATTTCTGTGGCATCGATCGTTTGTTCGCCCTGGACTCGGATGTCCAGATGGGAAGCGAGAAGGTGCTCGAAGCCTTCAACTTGGCACTGGAGAAAGTGGGGTTCAAACCCCAGCCCAGGCCAAAGGAGGACTTCGTGCGCTTCGCCAACCTCGGCGTGGAAGAGGAGCGGATCTATGTGTTCCGCGGACAGGAGGTCGAGTTGCTAGATTGCCTGGTCGGAGTTGATCAGGCACTGGCAGGGATTGGTTCGCGAGATGCTCTCGTCGTGGCGTCCACGTTCAGCCATAACAGCGGAGATCATTACGGATATCGCTTACTGGCGGTGCCGTGGGGGTCAAGGTTGTATAGCGCTGACATGGGCCACAGCGGGAAGTTCCGGTGCAGAAAGGATATCAATCACTGGATGGCCTTCAACGATCAGTTCGACAACGATGTCGTGGAGCTTCCGAACGGAAGCCGCTTGTGGGACGGGAAGAAATGGAAACCCGTTTCAGAGCTAACTCTCTACCCGGAGAGTGAACACGAGGAGTAACCTCCCACGATAATAAGTCGGTGCGCGCCAGCGCAACGGAGAATACCGACACATCCAAATTTCTCCATCTGTCGGAAAGTGTGTGCTTTCCCTGATGAGTCCAAAAGGACGAAACAGTTGCACATTTTTATTGGCCATAGCGAGCCATTTCCCAAAAGGAGAATCGCGATGTTACTCAAGAAAGTGTCGATTTTTATCGACAACTACCTCCGCCAGCGTTTGACGAATAAGAAGAATCTCGAGTGCGAGACCGGCGTGAAAGATAGCGGATTACTGGCGAAAGCCTTCAATCATGCAGTCGTATTTCCGGCTGAACTTGTCGGGCTTCTGATGAGTGGCTATCACGACCGTGAAGAGTTGCGTCCGCAGTTGCAGATCATATACAAGTTTTTTGATGGCTGCCATGCGGAATCGGATAGGATTTTCAGAGAATTCCGCGAGTCAGTGCGAATTGAGGCAACTTTGAAGGCATTTATCAACTGCACGGTGAGAGTTGAAATTCGGTTCTACCGAAAGTCAGCCAAGCAGGAGTTCTATGGTACAGCCGTAAACTTCAATGCCAACGGCGACATCTGCTGAAACAACCAAAAAGGAGTCATCCAATGACGGATGAGGAAGCGAGAGAACTGACTCCCGAAGCCGTTCAACGGCTTCTAGGGAAAAGGCGTTACGCCGAGCTGAAGAGTATGACATCTGCCGAAAGGCAGGCAATGATCCGGAGGCTCGACGCGAAGCTGGCAAGGCAGAATGCGAATTCGCCCAGCCAGACCAAACCCTAACGGGTTAAATGCAACGATAAGAAAGGCATGAGGGTTGCCTAAAACAAAACCCTCCTGTTATTCCGATGTGTTATCGGAACTGATGAGTCCGAAAGGACGAAAACAGAAATTTGTACATTTAGAAGGAGCGAAACATGACTGGTGTGAAAATAATGGAGGAACTTCTCCGGCAGACAGCCATCCAAGAAGAAGCCGAACTGAATCGTCAGGGAGGCTGGAAGGCCATGCTGGACTGGTACGATCTTTTCGGTGACTTAGACAAGCTTGCCGTAAAGATGGGGGTTCCTTTGGAGGATCTCGCGGCTTACACGTTCCTCACGAGGTACGTAAAGCGTGCGGCTGAAATCGGTTCCCGCAAGCTGGAGCCCGAGCTCCGAGAGGCGGCCAAGAAACTGGGCATCGCCGATGACCAGTTCGACGAGTACTTCCAGCGTGAGTTGGAAAAGTATATGAAGACCGAGGAGTTCTTCGAGAATACTGATCCTGATTTCATCGGCGAATAGCGCTCAGCAGATTTTATATTTTGTTCACCTGCTTAGACGCTCTCAAAAGTTCCATTGGTTGGAACTTTTTTCGTACACTAACCCAATGATAAGGTACAGGGCTTGGTTACTAAATTCAACTAATACATACAACGCATTAAAAAACCACCTCAATTAAAAGGTGATTTTTTTATTTATGTCGCATAATATTAGCGAATAGTTCGATTCATTATAAATGCTTATTTACAAATGCCCTTCCTGATCCAGACTTGAAATACTTTTCTAATTCGTATGCTTTATATTTATCCTCAATAGCCATATAGAAATGCAAACTAACCGGCAAGCGATTTGCAGTAGCGATAACCTCGCCGTTTTCGTGCCTTTTTAGCCTATCTACAATATCGTTCGTGCAACCTGTATAAAACCCATCTTTACATTTTAAATTATAAACATAAAACATTTTATTGTTCTCGCCTTCGCGAATCTTAGGCAGGCTTCGCCTTGCCGAAGCTTCGCTACAGCGAAGCGAAGGCAGGGGCACAAGGATTCGAACCTTGATCAATGGTTTTGGAGACCATTATTCTGCCATTGAACTATGCCCCTATTTATTGTTTTTAAGATAACACAATATTCGTATTTTTTCAATTTAATTTTGCAGACACTTTTGTGCCACTTTTTGGGGTACAGATCAATTGACGGGGTTTAATGTATTCTTCCTGCAAAAAACTAAAATATTTTAAGGACTGGTAGTTTTTGAACAAATAACAGTGTCTATGCCGCTATTTTTAGCGCAAGACCAAATATATTCAGCAGCAGCTCCATTCCATTTCCACATATAGTTGTCACCGCATGAGGCAAAAAAACTATTTTTTATGGTAAAGCTTGAGGCCGAATCATATCCTTTTTTCTGGCACAATTTCTGGGCAGTTGAATTATCTGGATAATACCCGCCGCCACAAGGAGCAGTGCAATATCCAAAAACGCCATTGCATTTATAATTAGTGCAAGACAATGCAGGCACCTTACTGTTAGCATCATTATATATCTGGCTATTGCTAAATACAGACCCTAATGCCACTATCATTGAAGAAACTTTGTCATTCCATGTGTCATCAACAAGAGTAGAATCGTCCGCTGTTTTTACAATTGAAGCGCCTTTGAAGTTGTCGTCCAAATAGAATGTTACAATATATCCTGGAGCTACTTTTACAGAAGAAATATCATCGTTTAAAGTGCCTTTGGCGCGCATTTGAGAAAGAGTATAAGACCCAACGCCATATTCTTGGGAAACTCCTTTATAATTAATATCTTTGAAGACGGTTACTACTAAAGGTTGGGGTAAATTCAAGGCTTTTATAATATCAATTCTACCATAACCTTGGGTATTAATATTATAACCTAAATTTTTGGCAGTATTCATTAATGTTATTTTTATTTTATCGGGGGTCCAATCAGGATGCATTTGTTTTAATAGAGCAACACTTCCAGTCACCATTGGAGTTGCCATTGAAGTGCCAGAAATGGCAACGTGTTTATCATCCAAACATTTTTTATCACTCCATGCAGAATCATATTCAGAAGAACAGATATTAACTCCTGGTGCAACAATGTCAGGTTTAATTAAGACCTGATTATTACCACTAGAATCAATCCATTCAACAGGACCTCTTGAACTAAAACTTGTAATTTTATCGAATTTATCAGTTGCGCCAACAGTAATAGCCTTTCGAGCAGTACCTGGACTGCCAATTGTTTTTTCGTTAGGCCCAGAATTTCCAGCCGCAACAACCGCCACAACTCCAGCATTAACGGCATTATCTATTGCGATTGATAGAGGATCGTCTGGATTTCCTTGGCCTCCCAAACTAAGATTCATAACATCAACTTTGTCTGAAAAATCATTATCATTGTTTGGGTCAACCGCTCTATCAATTGCAGAAATAATATTAGAAAAACTTCCAACTCCACCAGAATTCAAAACCTTATATGCATATAATTTTGCATCAGGCGCAACACCTTTTAATCCGCCAACTCCGCTTCCAGCAACAATTCCAGCAACATGTGTTCCATGTCCGTGGTCATCCATGGGACTAATATCATTATTTACAAAATCATAACCTCCGACTACTTTTGAGTTTGGAAATTGCAATAATGGTTGAGAATAATTAATTTTAGGATCATAATAAAAACAATATATATTATAATCTTCTGCAACAAAACATATTTTATTATCTTCAGTGTCAAAATCTCCTATATTTTTTTGAAGATTAATCTGAATCGTGCGATTTAAAAAATCATCTTTTAGATATACTTTTTTAAACAATCTATCATTTGAATAGAAATAATACCCTTTTTCTATTTGTGCATCCATTATCGACCAGCTTTTACCATAATCTTTAATATCAATTTCATTAATCCCATTGACATTATTAATATTTGAGGCTTCATCTATTAACAAAAACTTTGAATTTCCAGTTTCAGTATTATAAACCCCATATCCTTTAAAATTAGCGGAATAGATACTATATATGATTTCATTATTTTTATAATCGAGGATGTTTCCTTGTCTTGGTAAATTAAATTCTATTTTATTTCCAGAACTAATATTATACAGGTAATAGCCAGAAGGATAACTATTAGCATCTAAAATTGTATATGCTATTACACCTTTATCAATACTTTGAGAAACAACCCAACCATTGTCAATTAAAACCTCTTTTTTTTCATCAATCTTGTATAGAATTAAGCTAGAATTTGTAGAATCTCCATTTCTAATTAAATTATATATTAAATAATTCCCATCAAGTTCTATTTTACCGTATATTCCATCACTATTGGATAAATTTGCAATTTCTAATGATACTCCACTTTTCAAATTAAGAAGATAAATCTTGCTTATTGTATAATTTAAGTTATTATTGGCAGTATATGCAATATAATCTCCTTTTAAGACGCCAACTTCAGGACAATAATTTTCAGGTGCATTAAATATTTCAGTGCTCCTTGATAAAAAATTATAAATATTTATTTTACAATTTGAAATATATAATAATCTATTTTCATCCATACCTATTATCTGATCAGGTAAAAAACCCACATAGTGAGTTTTAAAAACCATAGGAGTAGTTGTTATTTTTTCAAACGTTCTTTCATTTATAGTTCCGTCTCCACCAAGATCTTGATGCGAATAGTCAATTCCAGTATCAATAACAGCAATAGTCACATTTTTTCCTGTCAAGCATTCTTTTCCTGACGACGCACAATTATTTCCACTTGAGTCAAATTGCCATACCTTATTAGCGCCAATTAAGGGTACAGCATCCATTAAATTTGCTTTCACTTCATAATTTTTATAAACATTTTTAACTCCCGGTATTGTTTTGACTATTTGGGCTTCTGCATCAGTAATATCTAAAGTAGCGCCAAAAAAAGTTTTATAATACCTGCCCAAAACTTTTAATTCTGTTTGCGATCCTCCTTTATTTATCAAATTGGGTGTTGTTTTAATTACATCCTTCTTCAATGCTTTTTTTATTTGGACTTCAATAGAAGCACCATTTGATTTAAGGGTATTATCATACAAAGAAATGTTTGATTGCGCTGCAAGCGCTGATGGCGCTTTTGTGCCGCTTTTTGAAGAAGAAATATCTTTATATTTAATAATAGAAGGATCATTTGTAAATTCTACAATATATCCGTTATATTTTTCCGCTTCATTGCCGACGCTATTTTTTTGATCAACGGCGGCACTTAAACTTGCTGACCATAACCTTTTTATTAAATGGTTCAAAAAAGAAACATTGTTTAAAAAAAATAATATTATCAATAAAAATAATAAACCGCTTAATAAAAATAATAAACGGTTTTTAGAAAAAATTTTCATCATATAGTATAAATTTTAATTTCATTTTAATTTTTTTATTATACCATAAGACGGTGTCAACCCATACAACTCGTTTTGTTTATTCGTATCTTAATGCTTCTATTGGATCCATTTTTGCAGCCGACACAGCTGGAAAAACTCCAAAAGCAATACCTATGGTTCCTGAAACGCCAACTCCAATAATTATTGCATATAAAGGAACAACAAATGCCCATGCCAAGCCAAACGACAATGCTATAAAATAAATAACCCAGCTCAAAGCAGCTCCGGCAATAATTCCTATAATTCCGCCTATCACAGTAACTAAAATAGATTCTATTAAAAACTCGCTTAAAATATCTGAATTTTTGGCTCCCAATGCTTTTTTCAAGCCTATTTCGCTTGTTCTTTCTGTAACAATGACATACATAATATTCATAATTCCAACACCGCCCACAATTAAAGAAATGGCGGCAATAGAAATAAGCAGAACAGTTATTCCGTTAAATATTGTATTGAATGTCTCCATTGCCTGAGCTTGTGTTGTAACAGTAAAATCTTCTTTTGCCGGATCTTTAATATTATGCAAACGCCCTAAAGTATCGCGGATGTTTTCTGCTGTGGCTGGAGCCAAATTTACATCTTTAACCTGCACGACTCCCACAAGCAAATAGTTAATTCCCAACATTTTTTTCTGAGCGGTTGCAAGGGGCATATAAATAATATCATCTGCTCCTCCGCTTAAGGCTCCTTGAGGATCATAAACTCCTATCACTTTAAAATTCAAATTTCCTATTCTTACTAATTTTCCTATCGGATCGTCCTGTAAAAATAAATCTTTGGCTATGTTGCTGCCTAAAATAGCAACTTGGCTAGCTCCGGTGTCTTCGGCTTCTGTCCAAAATCTGCCCGTCTTTAATGTGTGTTTGTCTATTAAAAACATTTCAGCTCCTGCCCCGTAATAAATTATACTTTTTGCCCTGTCCCTGTAACTCACCACTGCCTGACCAGTTGCAATGCCATATGCTCCCGCAACATTATTTATTTTTTTTATTGCATCAAGGTCAGTTGATTTAAAAGAAGTAATTTGCACAGTTGTTGTAGCCCGGCTAAAATCAGCCGAAGCCGCATTGCTGTTTGCCCGATTTTTTGTGGTGGGCGGAACTCTTGTTTCAATAAAAAGCGTGTCTGTACCCCAGGCAGCCAGCTGCTGGTCTATTAAACTGCGAAATCCAGCTCCTGCTGATAAAACCAAAATAACTGTGGCAATGCCAATAACAATGCCAAGCGTTGTAAGTAGTGTTCTTGCAGGATTTGACTTTAATGCCCTAATAGATTGTTGAAACGAAGTTATCAAGTTATAAAGTTTATAAAGTTTATTAGCATGTCCTATAAATTCCGCACGTGTGAAAAATATGGAACATAAAAGAATATAAGATTAAATTTTTTCTATTAAAAATATTTTAACGTATTTGTCCAAACTATAAAATTGCAGTAATTCTTCGGTTTTTTTATAAACATCATAAGGGGTTATCCAAACGCTATGCTGAAATATTTTATATCCTAGGTCGTGTAAAATGCTTCTCATTAAATCCCTGGCTCGCTTATTTTTTGCAGGCATATCAAAAGTTAACATTATCCATTTGCCATCTTTTCTTTTTTTTATCCCCTCCATAATAAAACTTGCTTTTAATGCTTTACCTATCCCCTCTTTTGTTAAAATTATAGTTTTTTTCTCTTTTAAATTTTCTACCTTAATATAATTTTTTCTTTTTAAATAAGAAATAAATTTTGAGAATTCCCTTTCTCCTTTATTTTTCCGATATTTTTCAAAAACTGGATTTTTGGGCCCGGGTAAATAATTGGCAAAAGTTATAGGTTTATACATAGAATCCAAAGTGTCTCCGGCTTCCCGCATTATGTGGTAAATATCCCATAAAAATTGTTCTGTGAGCGGTAATTTCATAAATAATTAAATTTTATAGCTTTTTTATAACTTTTGTCTTACAATTTTCACACGTGTTAGAATAAGGAGACATATTTATTTAATATATTTTATAATCTTTCGGTATTTTTATCAAATTTTTTAATTTCATTGTTTTTATCCAAAATAGTAACCTTCCCAATCTTTAATTTCGTCAGAATGCCCGTTCTCAATGGCTACTTTTTTTACAATTTCTAAAATTTCCTTCTGTATTTTGGGATTAGATTTTTTAATAATAATCAATATCTTTTTAAGAAAATCCGATGGCTTAATAGGTAAATTTTTCAATGGATAATTTTTAAGCTCCCACTCTAAAAATTTATTGAACGGACACACACGATTCTCTACTGCAAAAAGAAAAACAAGAAGATTTGATATGCTTTCAGCGGCGTCTAATTGTGCGGCTAACGATTTTCCGTCCCTAATATGTTTAAGTGAACGATGGACTGAATTTAGATAACCGCCCAAAGCGGTGCGAGCAATTTTGTGAGCTACATCTGGCATAAGTGAACCTTTTTCCTCTACCAGCTTTTGAATTTCACCAGTTTTATCAATCACCGCTGAAATATGTGTAAATGAATATTTATCCCACTCTGTCGCAGAACCTGTTTTAGCATATTCTCGGAAGTCTGAAATTGCGTGAGGCAAGGAATCAACATATTCTGTACCAGGATAATTTTTTATAACGTTATTTAAACCATCATCGGTTGTAATAAATAAAATATCGTAATCAGAATTTTTTGTGGCGATACCCTTTCCCCTGCCTCCAGCCAAAATTACTCCGATAATTCGATCGTCGTTTTTTGCTTTTTCTAAATATAATTCGTATGCCTCTTTTGCCTTTTTTTGATTTACCATAATTGTTTAACTTTATTTTCTTAAAACTACGTACCAGCCGGGACAATACTTTCCGTGAGCACCATCTACGGCTTTTGAAATATCAATGTCGGAATAAATTTGATATTTTTTAACCTGTCCATAATAAAGAATACCAAGACCGTCGTACGATCCGGGATTGCCTGTATAATATCCAGCTACTTGATTAAGAAAAAATAAAGCGGCAGAACCTGACTCGTCTGTTATTTCGGTAAGAGTATTATGAAACTCATATCCTTCTTTAATCAGCTTTAAATAAATTTCTGGCATTGTTTTTTCTGGCTCTCCAAAAGTATGAGCAATCGTACGACTCAAATCCAAACCAATTTTTGTATTTACTTTTGGTAAATCACCAAAGTCTTCAACTTTATTTTCTGCAATTCGCCTTGACCAATTAACTACTGGATAATGGTAAAAACTGTATAGCAACGATTTTCCATCGTGCAGACAAACAATTATGCAAAAAAATCTTTTATTATTTGCATAAAAAATTGTTCCATCAATTGGATCTAATGCTAAAACTAAACCGTTAGTTCCTTTAAATTTTAAAACCGACGGAGTGTCTTCTTCTGCAATCAATTCGCAGTCAACTAATTTTGTCTTTGCCATTTCAGACAAAATAAATTCCTGCACCGCAGTGTCGGCTTCGGTTACAATATCGATCCCGGCAACTCCAGTGTTAAATTTATTTTTTGATGAAGCAGTTTTGCGCATTTTAACCGCAAGCTCACCAGCTCTTTTAAAAACCGGCTCGAGGGATATTAAGATATTAATATATTCTTGAAAAAATTCTGACATAATTTTGTATTTTATTTTACTTTATAACTTTACAAACCTTATAAACTTTTCACTTTATAAACTTCGTTTATTCGTAGCGCAAAGCATCTATTGGATTTAATTTAGATGCTTTTAGCGCAGGATATAACCCAAAAATTACTCCTGTTAAAACCGACACTCCTACTGCCAAAATAATTGAAAATAAGGAAACTACAAATGCCCAGTCGTATCCTAAATAACGCATAAGCAACGATATTAAATAAGAAACTATTGCGCCAATTATAATTCCTAAAATTCCGCCAAAAAAAGTTAAAACTCCAGCTTCAAGCAAAAATTGGTTCATAACAGCTCTGTTTGAAGCGCCAACTGCTTTGCGCAACCCAATTTCCCTTGTGCGCTCTGCAACAGTAGCCAACATAATATTTAAAATGCCAACTCCCCCAACTACCAAAGCAATAGCTGCCATTGCTGTCAAAAAAAGGCGAAGCGCGTTTGTTATTGTGCTTAAAATATCAATTGCATCGGCCATGTTTCGCACAGTAAAATCAACATTTGCCTCGCTCCGTATGCGGTGGCGCTGTTTTAAAAGATTTGTGACATCGTCAATGGTTTGTTGAATATTCTCTGGCGAATCAACCTTTATATCAATGGCCCTTAAATAGCGTATGCCAAGCAGCTGCTGTTGGCCTATTAGCAAGGGCATATAAATTTGATCGTCCAAATCTAAAAACAAAGAGCTCCCCTGTTTTTTTGTAACACCCACTACCCTTAAAGGAACTCCTCCGGCTTCTGCCTGTGAGGCGGTCCTAACTTTTATTACCTGCCCTACCGGATTCACTCCAGACTGTGAAAACAATTCTTCGGCAACCGTGGCGCCTAAAACAGCAACGTTTGCTGAGCCTTCGCCTTCCTGCTGGCTGAAAAATTGGCCCGACTCTATTTTAATATTTATTACTTGTGGCATTGAATATTCAGTGCCCATAAAATTTGTATCTATTGTTTTGTTTTGCCATGTAACAGACGAGGACCCCATAACCGCCGCAAAAACAGCTTTGGCATAAGGTACTTGTCCCGAATTTCTTATGGCATCGGCATCTTCGTTTGTTAAGGTTGTAATTACAATTCCAAACAATTGAGCTGGCGGGCCTTTTTCGTTGCTTTTTCCGGGCTGAACGCTTAAAAGATCAGACCCCAATTTTGTAATCTGCCCCAAAATTAAGCTTTGGGCGCCAGCTCCCAAAGAAATTATAATTATTACTCCTGCCACGCCAATAACAATGCCTAAAATCGTCAAAAAAGACCTGCCTTTTCTGGCAAGCAAAGTTCTAAATACAAGTTTTGCAGTCATTAGCAAGTCCATAATTTTGAATTACTTTGCAATATTTTCTCCTCCGTTTGCTATTGTTCTTCTTAAAACTTTTTCATCAGAAACAATTTCTCCGTCTTTTATGCGAATTATTCTTTTTGCATGGTTTGCTGTATCGGTTTCATGAGTGACTAAAATAATGGTGTGCCCCTCATTATTTAAACGCTGAAGTATAGACATCACTGTGTTTCCTGATTTTGAATCAAGATTTCCGGTTGGCTCATCGGCAAAAATTACAGCAGGGTCGCATACCAGCGCTCTGGCTATTGCCACTCTTTGTTTTTCTCCTCCTGAAATTTGATTTGTAAAATAATCTAATCTATGCGAAAGCCCCACCGAGTCTAAGGCGCCTTTTGCCAATTTATCGTGGTCTTTTTTCTTGCTGTAAATTAAAGGAAGTTTTACGTTGTCTAAAACAGTTGTCCTGCTAAGCAAATTAAAAGATTGAAACACAAAGCCAACCCTCTCGTTTCTTAATTCGGCCAGATAATCGTCTGTAAAATTTTTCGTGTCTTTGCCTTCAAATTTATAAAGGCCTGCAGTCTGCCTGTCTAAAAAGCTCAAAATATGCATTAGTGTGGATTTACCAGATCCGGAAGGGCCCATAATTGCCACAAACTCTCCTTGCTTTATGGCAAAACTTATATCATGGAGAACGTGCGTTATAACGCCTTCATTCGTATAGTCTTTTTTTAAATTTTCAGCTTCAATCAAAATCATATGCTAAGGCTTTAAATATGTAATGATTTCCTGGCCGTCTTCTAAACCGGAAATAATTTCCACAAGGCCTCCGTCGGCCTGCAAGCCTGTTTTAACCTGGACTTCGTGATATGTCTTATTTTTAAAATCATCTATTACCCTTACATACTGTTTGCTGTTTTTGTTTATAACAGCCGATGAAGGAACAGCAAGAACATTGTCTTTTTTGGCAACCAAAACAGACATATTTGCTGTCATGCCGGGCTTAATATCTGGAATATTATCCAAACTGCCAGTAACTTTATAATTTACCACGCCAGAAATCACAGTAGACGAAGGGTTTATTGTTAATATGCTTCCTTCAAAATGCCTGTCTGGACCCAAGGCGTCAAATGTGTAATCTATTTTTTGGCCTGCCTCTAAAGAAGCAATATTTGCCTCGCTTACATTAGCTTCAGTATGCAAATTTCCTATATCCTGCAAAACCATAACTTCTGCCATTGAGGTTGCCTGCTCGCCAACTTTAATATCAACCTGAGTTATTGTGCCAGCTGACGGCGTAAATAAAGTTAAATTATTTACCGTAGCCCTTGCCGCATCCACCTGGCCTTGCGCAGAAAGTATTTGAGCTTTTGCCAAATCAATATCTTCTTGGCGCGGTTTTGCCTGTTTTAAGCTTAACTGGCTTTCTGTTTTATCAAGCGCTATTTTGTAAGAAGCGATGTTATGTTTTAAAGAATTAACACTGGTTATGGCAGATATAATATCGTCTCTTCTTGAATCCAATGATGATTTATCTGCAGCAGAAACTCTAAAATAATAAACTCCTTCATCACACATGTCGCGAATAATTTTCAATGAATTTAGAATATCGTTTAAATCAATTAATATTGCAGAAATTGCTAAATCAATTTTTTCATTTCCTGCAGCTGAGGCAATAACAGATTTTACATCTGCCATTTTGTTATTTATATTCGTTCTATTATCTCTAACTTTAATTCCTTCTTGGTCGCTTACGGCAAAATAAGTTGTTGAAATAAGGTAAGCAGTTGTGTAAGAAGTATAAATTTTTGCATAAGCATCATTCAGCGTGTTTAGGGCGCCGTTATAAGCGCTGTTCAAATTTTCTCTGGCAGACGCTACGTCATTTTCAATCACCTTTATATCTTCTGGAGTGGCTCCATTTACCAATTTGTCATAACTGGCCTGCGCCTGTTCTAAAGATCCCTGAGCGCTTGTTAAACTTGCTCTGGCGCTTGCTTGGTCTATTGCGGCTAAAAGCTGTCCTGATGCAACTTTGTCTCCCTCTTTTACAAGAACCTGCCTAACTATGCCGCTCCCCTGAAAACTTAAATTAAGATTAGTTTTACTAACCACTTGGCCTGTTGCCAAAACAGTTTCCTCTAAATTTTGTTTTGAAACAACAGCAGTTTGAATGTTTCCATCCCCCTTATTTTTGAAAAAAGCAAAATACCCCAGAGTTAAAACAACTAATAAAATTATTACCGGCCAAATTACTCTTTTTTTAATTAAATTTTTTTTAGAAAAAAATTTTAAAATTTTCATATTGAAATAAGAATAGATTAATATAAGTTTATAATATCAAAAATCAGCATATATAACAAATACGAATTGTGCAGAATAATTATTATTTTTTTGAAAAATACCACTTTAGCACTTCATGCGCCACGGGCAATGTTGCAGAACGCAACCCTTGAACATCCTCAATTGTAACTACCAAAACTATCTGCGGATTTTCATAAGGGGCAAACGCCGATGTCCACGTGTTAAAATGGCCTGCCCTTGAGGTTTCAGCAGTTCCTGTTTTTGAAGCGACTGCAACAGGCAAATCATTTAAATAATACGACGAACCGTAAGATTTTTGCACGGCATCCCTCATTCCTTCTCTTATAATCTGCAAATTTTCAGAATCAATAAAATTTTGCCTTGTTATTTCAGGCTTAAATTCTTTAATAATGCTTTTTGAAGAATCAACAATTTTCTGAACAATTTGCGGTTTATATAAAGTTCCGTCGTTTGCTATTGAACAATAAGCTGTAGCTACCTGCAAAGGAGTTACCATTAAATCAGATTGCCCTATTGATAAGTTGTAAGTGTCGCCATCCCACCACGGCTGTTTTTTAGTTTGTTTTTTCCATTCAGGAGTCGGAATAAATCCAGAAAATTCTCCCGGTAAATCAATCCCTGTTTTTTCTCCCCAGCCAAAAAGCGAAAGGTACTTTTTAATTCTTGCCGGACCCAATCCCTGCTGGCCATTAAATCCCCCGCCAATAGTATAAAAATAAATATTTGAAGAAACAGCGATAGCCTCCCTCATATTAACTAAACCGTGCGGTTTTACTCCGCTAAATTTATAAACTATATTCGGATCGTATTGGCTGTGGATTAAAATATATCCTGGGTCATTTATTTTTTTATCAGGAGAAATTATTTTTTCCTGCAAAGCTCCAGACGCTTCAAACGGCTTTATAGTTGACCCTGTAGGATATTGAGCTGCAATGGCCCTGTCAAAAAGCGGCTGGTTTAGGTCATTTTGTATTTTATCAAAATCGGTTTTTGAAATGCCTTTTGAAAAAAGATTATTATCATAAGAAGGATAAGAAACCATAGCTAAAATACCGCCAGTTTTAGGGTCCATTGCAACTGCCGCTCCCCTTTTTGAGCCAATATTTTTTATGCTTTTCTCTAGGGCATTATAAAGGGTTGTTTGAAGGTCTGAATCTAAATACAATACTAAATTTTCACCGGATTTCGGCTCTAATACTATTTTGTTTCCCTTACTTATGCCAACTGCGTTTTTTATTGCTTCAAGTTGGCCGGGAGTTCCTCTTAAAATATTCTCGTAAGATTTTTCTATGCCGGTTTTGCCTATATAATCATTTACTGCATATTTTTTTGAACTGCTTAATTCGTTTTGGTTTATCCTGCCGGTATAGCCTAAAAGATGGGAAAAACTTGCTACAAAAAGATAGTCTCTTACAACATTTTTTTCTATTTTGCAGGATTTAAGCCCGTTGATTTTTGTTTCTAAAACCAGCAACGGCTCTTCTAGAATATTTTCAGAAACTAACACCCCTGGCTCTTCTGAACTTTCAAATTCTTTCTTTAATTCTTCTAAATTTTTGCCAGTAGCTTTAGCTATATTTTCTATTTCTGCCGTGGCTTCTATCGGATCTTCAGATAATTTTCTTTTGTCGCACAATAAATCAAAGGCAGGAGAATTTGAAACAAGTTTTTTTAGATTTTTATCATATATTATTCCTCTTTCTGGCCGTATTAAAGCAATGCTTCCTTTATTGTTTTCGCTTAAATTATAAAGCTCTTTGCCTAAAATTGCTTGCAGATAAAAAGTTTTCAAAAAAAGAGCGCCAGCAAGCATAAAAAAAATAAAAAATAATGCGTACACTATTTTTTCCGACACTGGCACTTCAAATTTTTTTTCTGAAATGCCCAGTTCTTCTTCTTTTATTTTTGCCAACTTGTCTAAAAAAACTTCGTGCGTTTCTATATTTCCTCTTGTTTTCCTGATTTTATATTTATTGTAAAAAACCATTGCATTTTAAAATTTAAGGCAGTAATTTTAATTGACGGGAAGGCGCAAAAAACAATTTTAATTTTTTAAATATATAAAAACCAATGACTGCGAATGCTAAATTGTAAATTATGGCAATTATGTTTGTCAAACCAAAAGACGGCTTAATGTGTTCTATAAAATAGTAGCCTATTACTAAAAATAAATCGTTAAAAATAAACGACAAAACAAATAAAGGAATAAAATATATTAATGGCTGCTGCTCTTGCATTTCTTTCAAAAGCAAAAGGAATTTTTTGGCCAAAAAGGAGATAATCAAAAATGATATTATTGAAGCTCCGAAGAAGTCATAAGAAAAAAGGTCTAAAAATAATCCGGCCGCTGTGCTTAAAAACAAGTTATACGGAGAAAAAACCGATTTTTTTGAATCTGAAAAAAAAATAAGGATAAAGAAAAAAATAAAAATAAAATTTGGGGTTGACCCCAATATATTAAAATATGCAAAAAAGCTGTTCTGCGCAACTCCTAAAAAATAAAAAAATAAAAATAAAAATAAAAATTTAATCTCCATAATTTAAAATCACAAACAGCTTGTCGGTGTTTTTAATATTATAAAATGTCTCTATTTCTGCTGTTTGAAAGGGCTTTAAGTCGCTTTTGTTTTTTGAAATAATCTTGCCGACAAGAAGATCTTTTGGAAAAATTCCCTCCAAAGCAGACGTAGTTAAAATGTCTCCGCTTTTTATTTCTGAATCAGTCGGCACAAGGTCTAAATAAACGCCTAAATTCCCTTTTCCCTTTATCACGCCGTAAATAGGAGTTTTTACAGGATCATCTTGCTGTATTTTTACGTCTAAAACATTATTTTCATTGGAAATAAGCATCACTTCTGAAAAATTTTTATAAACTTTTAAAACCTTGCCGAAAAGAACATTTTGCGAATTAATCACCGCCATATTCATGGATATTCCGTCAGCTGAACCTTTATTTATTAAGATAATATCGCGGCCTGTATCAATTCCCGTCGACTCGGCTAAAATTAATTTAAAGTTTTTATCCTGATTATTTAAAGATGCTTCTTTTATGGCTTCGTTCTCCCTTGCAACATCCTGCAAAAAAGCAATTTTTGACAATAACTCCTGATTTTCTGATTTTAAATTTCTGTTTTCTTGCGCTATACCCCCTGAATTTAACAGTGACATAAAAAAAATAGAAGAATTAACGCCGGCATTCCAAATCTTTTTCTCTATTGGCGAAGACAACAAATAAAAAGTGTTTTTAATTTCTTTTTGGAATAAATTTAAAACAGCAATAAAAATAAATAAAAAAACAGCGCTGATCAAAATTCTTGACAATAGTGTTTTTTGTTTGTTTAAAAAAATATTCATAGCATATTATCACCATTATTTTACATCAGCAATCTTTGTTTTGCAAATTTTTGAAAAGCCAACTAAAAAACCGACTCTAAAAATCGGTTTTTTTATTGACCTTGAGTTACGAAATGCTTTACGAACGATTTTATTTTGGTTTGCGGGTGAGACGAAGCAAAAATTTTGAGGCATACACAGAGTGTTCTGCCGAACAAATTTTTGCAAAGTCGCAGCCCAAAACAAAATATAAAGAGTTTAAGGTCATTTCGTAATTCAAGGTTATTGAACACAAGGGTGGCAACTACCTACTCTCGCGCAAAAGCACTACCATCGGCCTTGATGTATTTCACTTCTGAGTTCGAAATGGGATCAGGTGGGACAACATCAGTATAGTCGCCACCTTTGTGTTCAAAAAATACATAAAATCTGTATCTATCCTTACGCTAAAAAATAAAATGATTTATTAGTACTCCCCGGCTGAATGCCTTACGGCACTTACACCTGGAGCCTATCAAACCCGTCATCTACGGGAAATCTAAGAGTTCTCATCTTGAAGGGGGTTTCGCGCTTATATGCTTTCAGCGCTTATCCCGTCCCAACTTAGCTACCCAGCAATGCTCTTGGCAGAACAACTGGTACACCAGAGGTTGGTTCATTCCGGTCCTCTCGTCATGTTTAAACCACGTGTCACCACGTGCATAGACT